>ERZ773269.2260-NODE-2260-length-15261-cov-3.772656_pt1 | contig 15261 bp, 7 predicted proteins | sample MGYA00511958_ERZ773269 | MGnify/ENA primary metagenome ERZ773269 (study PRJEB29015, sample SAMEA2737761) | human gut metagenome | biome: human gut; feature: human-associated habitat; material: faeces | place: China | collected 2012 ... | reverse complement strand
AACATCAATTATCTTTTATTTCGCTTGATTCATCTTGCAAGCGAGCAGGATGATGATGTGAATCAACAGGAAATTTTAAGATTAATCAGTGAGAGCAGTTTTGAAAGTGGAATTATGCGAGGAAGTAAAGCGCATCTTGCAAGTTTTGCATGTGAATATGCAGAGTACCTTTTTCAACTTAGAAAGAATGTTTCAAGAGGAGTTCTTGGTATGGTAGAAAAAGAAATCCGTGAGAGTTTAATCTTACTTTAAAAGGGCTAAGTGAAAAATATTATGTAAATAGTGCATATCTGGGGCAGTTATTTAGAAAGAAATATGGACAGTCTTTTAAAGATTATTTAAATAATTATCGGATTGAGCAAGCATCGAATCAGCTCATCCATACAGATAAAAAAATTATACAAATTGCGGAGGAAGTAGGATATCATGACCTGGATTATTTTGTGAATCGATTTATTCAGGTGAAAGGCTGCACTCCGGCAAGATTTAGAAAACAAATGTTTGAAGAATAATAAAAAGCAGGATAAATTATAGAACAAATAAAGAAAAACTATAATTTATCCTGTGTTTGACTATAATTTCTCAGATGGTTTGTAAAAAGTGAAACAAGTATAATAAATATATCAAAAAGGAGGTACTTACAGTATGAGAAGAAAAGTAGTTGCAAGTGTACTGATAGGCACGGTATTGGCTGCCACATTATTTACTGGATGCGGCGGCAGTGGAAAAAGTAAATCAAGTTCAGATGAAGGAGGAGTAAAAGAGTTTACTGCCTTTTTTGCAGTTCCGGGTTCGGAAATTAATGATGATAATGAGATTCAGGAACTGATTGCAGAAAAGACTGGAGCAAAAGTAAAAGAAACTTGGCTGACAGGACAGACGGATGTAGAAGCAATTGGAACAATGATTGCAGGAGGAGAGTATCCGGATTTTATTGAGGGAGGAAATGGAACACCACAGTTATATGATGCAGAAGCGCTTGTTCCATTAGATGATTATCTGGATGACTATCCGAATATTAAAAATTTATTTACAGACCTTGAATGGGAAAAATTAAGACAGGAAGATGGTCATATTTACTGGATACCACAGTTTAGCTGCATCAAAGGTGAAGAAAAAGTCTGTACTCATAATGATGAAGCATTTTGGATTCAGGCAAGAGTATTAAAATGGGCTAACTATCCAGAAATTAAAACAATGGATGACTATTTTAATCTGATAGAGTCTTATAATGAAGCAAATCCTACAATGGAAGATGGAACAGAAAATATTCCGTATACTATTTTATGCGATGACTGGAGATACTTTTGTCTGGAGAATGTTCCTCAATTTCTGGATGGATATCCGAATGATGGGAGCTGCATCGTAGATCCAGATACACTGCAGGTCATTGACTATAATACAACACCGACAGCCAAAAGATACTATCAGAAATTAAATGAAGAATACAAAAAAGGAATGATCAGCCCGGAAACATTTCTGGATACTTATGAAGAATATCTGGATAAGCTGTCCACAGGTGCTGTTCTTGGTATGGTGGATCAAAGATGGCAGTTTTATTATGCCATACAGACAGCGTATGATTCCGGAAATCTGCGCAGTTATGGATGTGATTATGTGCCACTTCCGATAACAATAGACAAAAAAGTAAAGAATCAGTGGCATACGGCAAGATCAGCAGAGCTGGATACCGCGTCAGGACTTTCTATTACCATTTCCTGTGAAGACCCGGAAGGGGCAATGCAGTTTGTAAATAACCTCCTTGATCCGGAGATTACGAAATTACGTTTCTGGGGAGAAGAAAATCTGGATTATTCGATAGACGAAAACGGAATATTTTATCTGAATGAGGAGCAGGGCGTAAGGGTAAATGATCGGAAACTGAAAAAGACGCATTTTTGTACATATTCCTATTTTCCAAGGAGTGAAGGAATGCTGTCAGATGGAATCAATGCATTTTCGCCGGAAAATCAACCGGTAGAATTCTGGAAAAGCCAGCCCCGGGATATACAGGAATGTTTTGAGGCGTATGGAGTAACAAACTATGTAGATATGCTTGGGAGAAATGATGCGCCGGGAGTGTGGTATCCCATGTATTCGTATACCAATTCACTGACATCAAATACACAGGCAGGACAGACACTGGAACGGATGGATGAAGTAAAACACCGGTGGCTTCCGCAGGTGATTCTGGCACAGAATTTTGAAGAAACATGGAATTCCTATATGGAAGCATACAACGCATGCGATCCACAGAGCTATTTTGAGGATTTACAGAAAGAGCTCGATCAACGAATGAACAAAAAGAATAGCAATTTTTGCATATTGAATGACAAGAACTAAATAGTCCGAAGGCCCCTATTTGTTTACAATGGTGATAACCAGTAAACAGATGGGGGCTTTTTATAAAATACGGGAGGGAATCCTATGAGAATTTGTCTGGAGCAAAGTGCCTTTCCGGGCGTAATCAGAGTTACGGAAAAGGTAGCACACGATGTGGAACTTGTATCGGGAAAGAAACCGCAGATTCTGGTAGAAAAAGAGATACCGGAAACACTGGAAAGCAGCGGGGAGGACTGGACGATCATTGCCGCGACGAAAGGAAAAAGCAGCTTCCTGAAAAAGCTGGAAGAAGCCGGGAGTGCGGAATTAAAAGAGCTGGAACAAAAGAGAGAATGCTATGCATGGATTTTTCCTGAAATAAAAAACAGGACAAAATCGAACCTTCTTGTAATTGCCGGGAGCGACAAAAGAGGAACGATTTATGGCCTTTTTCATTTATCGGAAATGCTGGGAGTCTCACCGTTTGTCGACTGGTGCGGACTGATGCCGCCAAAGCAGGAAAAGATAGAACTGAGGGAAGACATGGCCTGTATCAGCAAAGAGCCATCCGTCAGATACCGGGGATTTTTTATTAATGATGAATGGCCGGCATTTGGAAACTGGTGCAATCATAATTTTGGCGGCTTTAATGCAAAAGCTTATGATCATGTATTTGAACTTTTACTCAGATTAAAAGGAAATTATCTCTGGCCGGCTATGTGGAGCGCAAGATTTGCAGATGATGGACCGGACCTCTTAAATGCGGAGCTTGCAGATGAATACGGAATTATTATGGGAATGTCACATCATGAGCCGTGCTTAAGGCAGGGGGAAGAATACAAATATCTCAGAGGTAAGAATTCTGTTTACGGAGATGCCTGGAATTTCAGAACAAACAGAGAGGGAATTACAAAATTCTGGGAAGATGGACTGAAAAGAAGCGGAAAGTTTGAAAATGTAATCACCGTCGGCATGCGTGGAGAAGCGGATACTGCGATCATGGGAAAGAATGCAACACTGGAAGATAATATTCAGTTGCTGCGGGATGTACTGAAAACGCAGAAAAAACTGATTCAGGAACGTGTAAATCCTGATCTGACCAAGGTTCCGCGCATGATAGCCTTATACAAAGAAGTAGAAGAATTTTTCTATGGAAATGAAAAAACAAAGGGACTAATGGGAGCAGAGGAGTTAGAGGATGTGATTCTGATGCTCTGTGATGATAACTATGGAAATCTCCGGACACTTCCAACAGAAGAGATGCGAAAACATGCGGGCGGCTATGGTATGTATTATCATCTGGACTACCACGGATGGCCGGTTTCCTATGAGTGGATCAACAGTTCTTATCTGCCGAAAATCTGGGAGCAGATGAGTATGGCATACGATTTTGGTGTGCGGGAACTCTGGATGGTAAATGTCGGAGACATCGCCACACAGGAATTTCCACTGAGCTTTTTTCTGGACATGGCGTATGACTTTGATCGCTGGGGAAGCAGGGCGCTTAACTGCACGCAGGAGTACACCAGAAAGTGGGTGAGACAGCAATTCGGTTCTGTGGAAGAAGAGACACAGGACACTATTGCAGACATTTTAGAGCAGTACACAAAAATCATCCACAGAAGAAGGCCGGAAGCACTGAACCCGGAGACGTATCATCCGGTGCAGGAAAAGGAAAGCAGCAGGATCTTCGAAGAAGAAGAGCAGCTTTTGAAAAAACTGCAGGACGTATATGAAACAATTGAAAAAACGAATCCGCAGAATCTGTCCGCATTTATCGCGCTTGTATATTATCCGGCATTTGGGACAATGAATCTTGTGAAGATGCAGATTCTTGCAGGCTGGAATCATTATTATGCTAATCTTGGTGCGGTCTGTGCCAATGATTATGGGGATGAAGTGGAAAGATGCATGGAACAGGATCGAAAAGCTGTGGAAATGTATCATCAGATGGATCAGGGAAGATGGTATGGAATGGGAATGTCACAGCATATTGGATTTACACACTGGAATGAAGATGAATGCAGGAATCCAGTCGTTATGCGGGTCATACCATTAAAGAAAAGATCCATCCTTGTGGCAGCAGACGGCACGGCGCAGCATGCGGAAGGAAGCCCGTGGCTGGATAACACGATGAAATTAAAGGATTTCTTAAATCCGGACTGTACCAGAGCATCCGTCACCCTATATAGCCGGAGTGATTTAAAGGCAGAGTACAAAGTTCTGAAAAAACCGGGCTGGCTGTCTGTGGAGCCGATGGAAGGATGGCTGGATGGCGTGAGCCAGAAGAAAGTGCGGCTGAATCTTACCTTGATAAAACAGAGATTACCGGAAACGAACCAGGATACTATTCAGGATTCGCTCGAGATTGCAACACCGGAAGGAAAATGTGAGATTACAGTGCCGGTTTATACAGGAAATCTACAGGATAAGAAAAATGTATTTGTGGATACAATGGGGTATCTCAGCATCGAAGCGGCACATTATGTAAATTCTGTTCCTGGAAATTACAAAGACAGACAGGTAAAATTTGAAAATCTGCAGGGATATGGAAAGACGAATTCAGCGATGAAGGCATTTCCATCCGATGCCTGCACAGTTCCGGGACAGGATGCGCCGTATCTGGAGTATCAATTTGTTTTGGAAGAAAGCGGAACATATGAAGCAGAATTCTATATGCAGCCATCCAATCCGGTTACCAGAGAGAATCAACTTCTTTATGCGGTCAGGATAAATGAAGAGATGACAGAAACCGTAAACGCAGTGGAGAAAGATTATCAGGTCGGTGATCAGGCAGAGAAATGGGCAGAAGGTGTTCTGAGTCAGATTCGAAGACAAACAGTTTCGATAAAATGCAGAGCAGGGTTCAATACACTTCGGGTCTATCATGTGACACCCGGCTTCGTTCTCGAAAAAATCGTGATTTATCCGATGGGGGAAAAGCCGGAAGAAAGTTATCTTGGACCGGCAGAAACGTATCACGGCAGACAGGAGGAAAAATAAAATATGGCAGGAGCATATGAAACAGGAGTATACCGCAATATTTTTAAAGAGTGTGGATATTCCGAAGAGGAAATTGAAAAAAGAGTGAAAGAAACATTTGAAACAATCTTTTATGGAAGTGAAGAAGAGCGTTTCTATCATGAAGCAGGTGCGGACATGGGATACATGGAGGACACCGGAAATCATGATGTCAGAACGGAGGGCATGTCATATGGAATGATGGTGTGCGTCCAGATGAACCGGAAACAGGAATTTGACCGTTTATGGAAATGGGTACGGACGTATATGTATATCGAGGATGGTCCGGGGAAGAATTATTTTGTCTGGTCGTGTGCTGTCGATGGTACAAGAAACGCGGACGGACCGGCGCCGGACGGAGAAGAATATTTTGCAATGGCGCTCTTTTTTGCTTCAAAGAGATGGGGAGATGGAGAAGGCATTTTCAATTACAGCAGCGAGGCAAGAGCGATTTTACGGGAATGTGTTCATAAGGGAGAGCCAGGGCATCCGGGAGAGCCGATGTGGAATCCGGAAAATCATCTGATCAAATTTGTTACCTCTTTTGAGTTCAGTGATCCATCCTATCATCTGCCGCACTTTTATGAGCTGTTTGCGTTGTGGGCAGATCCCTGCGATCATGAATTCTGGAAAAAGGCAGCGGACGCAAGCCGAAAATATCTTCACACGGCATGTCACTTCCGAACTGGATTATCTGCGGAATATGCAGATTATGACGGAACACCGCATGCACAGCATCAGGAGATTTTCGGCCGTCATGACTGGTACTACAGCGATGCATATCGTACGATTGCCAATATCGGAATGGATCATCTCTGGTTTGACGCGGATCCCTGGCAGACGGAAAATGCCAATAAGCTGCAGCAATTTTACTGTGAAGAACAGGCGGAACACTGGGATGGGGTATTTCTGACTGACGGCACCAGGCTGGAAGAAAAAGCACTTCATCCGACGGCAATTATTGCGGTAAATGCACAGGCCTCACTTGCCGCAGACGGACCGTATGCAGAGGAATGTGTAAGACGTTTCTGGAATACACCGCTTCGGACAGGCGAGAGACGGTATTATGATAATTTTCTGTATCTTTTTGCAATGCTTGCTTTGTCAGGAAATTACCGGATCTATCGGTAATAAAATCATATATTTTGCAGGAAGGTTTCCTATAGTTTCTCCCGGTGTACAGCACCGGGAGTTCTGTTACAATGGAGTTATCTTGAGTTAACACAGGAAAAGCAGGAGGAATAATAAGGATGGAAGGACCGAAGGCGCCAAGAGATCCGGAAAAAATGAGACCCTATTTTTATATTTTAAAGGACAAAGAAATTTTTGGATCAAAACAGGAAGATGGAACCGGAATCCAGTTCGTGTATGAGAGTGACGGAAGACTGATCAACAGTGCACAGATTGCCGGAAATATCACAGATCAGGAGGAACTGGCTTTACTGGAGAACGTAGAAGGATTTCGAAAACTGGTACACAGCATCGGAATCTCTGTGGAACTGGATGATCCCAGAGAGTCTGTTGAATTTGTGTTTCAGATGTATGGAAAAAAGGATCTCTATGGAGGGGGAACGAATCTGAAAACCAAACTGCCCGGAGATGGAATGGAGAGAAAAATAGATCTGTCCGATTATACATGGACAGAAGATGATGATATTCCGGGGCAGATAAAATTTATCTTTCAGACACCGGAATTGCTGGGAAAAGCAAGTGTAAGACTTTATTTGAATGATGGATATGATGCACCGAAAGAAACCGCAGAAGAAAAAATAGATATTCGTTCGGAAGAATACAGGGAAATGATACAAAGATCTCTGATGAATTTCGGAAATACCTGCCGGATACAGAGAGTAATTGAAAAAGCCAGAGACGGAAAAGAAGTTACGCTTGCATATATCGGCGGATCTATCACGCAGGGGGCGGGAGCAATTCCGATCCATACAAAATGTTACGCCTATCAGTCCTGCCAATTATTTCAGAAGCGCTTTGCAGCACAGGATAATGTCAGATTGATAAAAGCAGGAGTGGGAGGCACCCCTTCTGAGTTGGGGATGATCCGCTTTGACAGAGATGTTCTGCGCGGAGAGGAACAGCCGGATCTTGTAGTGATCGAATTTGCTGTTAATGATGAAGGGGATGAAACAAAGGGGGACTGCTATGAAAGCCTTGTACGTAAAGTGCTGAATCTTCCCTGGAAGCCTGCTGTAGTGCTTCTGTTTTCTGTTTTTGCAAATGACTGGAATCTTCAGGAACGCCTGAAACCGGTGGGATACTGCTATGATCTTCCGATGGTCAGTATACGGGATGCCGTAAGCCCGCAGTTTCAGATGCCAAAAGGACAGGGACGGGTTCTGACAAAAAATCAGTTCTTTTATGATATGTTTCATCCAAACAATATGGGGCACACGATTATGGCGGACTGTCTGCAGTATTTGTTTGAACAATGCGATCTCAGGAATCAATGTGGGGGTGAAACACTGGAAAGACAGATGAAGGCGGAAGAACGACTGAAAGAATGCATGAGCGAGCCACCCGCAATCGGAAAGAGTTTTGAAACAGTTCGTCTGCTGGATCGAAAAGACAGATACAGAGGAGCCGAAATTGATGAAGGTGGATTTACAGCCGTGGACAGGGAACTGCAGAGCGTCGAAATGGACGCAGAACTTACACCTGTGCCGCAGTTCCCGTATAACTGGATGTATGATGGCACCAATTCCGATAAAAACTATTTCGAAATGACGATAACCTGCAGAAGTCTGCTTCTTGTTTTTAAAGATTCCGGTGAAATTTATACGGGAAAAGCAGAGATTTCCGTAGATGGAGGATACTGTATGACAGCGGATCCGCATATCAATAACTGGCTGCATTGCAATGCGGTCATTCTTTTCCAGGAGGAAGAGAGTAAGAAACATATCGTGAGAATTACAATACCAGAAGAAGACAGGAATAAACAGTTTACGATTCTTGGATTCGGGTATGTACAGTAAAGGAGAAAGTTATGGTAACGGCAAATAATCCAATTTTATCCGGTTTTTATCCGGATCCGTCGATTTGCAGGGCGGGGGATGATTACTATATTGTAAATTCAAGTTTTGTTTATGCCCCGGGAGTTCCGATTTTTCACAGCAGAGATCTGGCACACTGGGAACAGATCGGAAATATTCTGAACCGGAAGGAGCAGCTTCCAGTAGAGGGAAGTGAAATCTCAAGAGGTATTTTTGCACCGACGATTCGTTATCATGAAGGATTATTTTATATGATAACAACAAACGTAAGCTACGGCGGAAATTTTATTGTTACAGCGAAAAAGCCGGAGGGTCCCTGGTCAGATCCGTATTATCTTGGTGAAGAAGCAGCAGGAATTGATCCAAGCCTGTTTTTTGATGAGGATGGAAAATGCTATTACTGCGGAACAAGACCAAACCCGGAAGGTGTGCGATATAATGGGGACTGGGAAATCTGGGTACAGGAACTTGATCTGAACACCATGAAACTGACAGGAGAAAGCATGACAATCTGGAAAGGTGCGGTAAAAGACTGCATCTGGCCGGAAGGGCCGCATATTTACAAAATCGGAGAATATTATTACCTGATGCATGCAGAGGGCGGTACAGGTCCGGAACACAGTATCTCAGTTGCCAGAAGCAGAAAACTGTTTCAGTGGTTTGAAGGATGCCCGAGGAACCCCATTTTTACACATCGCAATCTGGGAATGGATTATCCGGTGATTTATGCAGGCCATGGAGATCTTGTAGATGATGGACATGGAAACTGGTATGTAGTAATGCTTGCTTCACGGCCGTGCAGAAAACACAGCAGTATGGGCAGAGAGACATTTCTTGCTAAAGTGATATGGGAAAATGGATGGCCGGTCATTGCGCCTGGAGTGGGACATCTGGAAGAGCAGGTGGAAATCCCAATGGAAGAATATCGCTTTGCACAGGAAGTTACAAAATGTGATCAGATTCATTTCTGGGATAAAGAGTTGGATCAGAGACTGATTGGAATTGGCGGGTGTGATGAAACCATTTATTCGCTGAAAGAAAAAGAGGGAATGCTGCGGTTGTATCCCCGAAAAGAAAGTATTGCAGAAGCAGCCTATTGCTCCTATCTTGGATTACGGCAGAAAAGCTATCGCTTTGAAGCGGAAACAGGAGTTTTCTTTGTGCCGGAAAACGAGAAGGAAACGGCAGGTCTGGTTCTTTACCAGAATTATGAGAATCATCTGAGGATGGAAATCGCAAAAAAGCAGGAACAGAAAGTTTTTCGTGTTGTAACGTGTATCAAAGGAACAGAAACGAAAGCAGCAGAAGTTTTACTGCCAGGAGAGACGGAACAACTGCTGAAAATACGCCTGCAATGCCATGATCAGACGGCAAAAGTATGGATTGCGTCAGAAAATGGCTGGGAATGTGCGGCAGAGGAAATCAGTCTTCTTCCGTACACAACAGAAGAGTCAGGTGGTTTTGTCGGATGTACCATCGGCATGTATGCTTCTTCTAATGGAATGGAAAGCAAAAACCATGCAGACTTTGCATGGTTTACCTGCAGCAGCAGGAATTAGGGATTTTTCTGCTGCTTTTCCGGATGAATATACATATCGCGGAATTCCGTAGGCGTACATTGTTTGACAGAACGGAAGACGCGAAGAAAGGTGGAAAGACTGGAGAAACCAGACTGAAGTGCTGCCTCCGTGACAGGAATATCGGGATCGGATAAGAGCAGCATGGCATGATCAATTCTTTTGCGATTAAGGTATTTGTAATAGGTGGTATTTGTAAACTGCTTAAACAGTCTGGTAAAGTGGTATTTGCTGAAGCCTGCTGTTTTTGCAACCTGGTCAAGAGAAAGATCTTCCGTGCAGTGTTCATCAATATAATTGCAGATGGAAAGAAAACGATCCAGATATTCTTTCTGCTTTTGCGGTCCGGCATCAAAACGGCAGGATGCAAAGGCCTGGTATCTGCCGATCAGAGAAAGAATATCAAGCATGCGCGCATAGATAACAGCTTCCGAAAGAAAGGAATCCTCTTCATATTCCGAAAGAATCTGGCAGATAAGATGATAAATATCGGAATAGATGTCAGGAGCGGTCTGAGGAGTAAGAGTGAGAACCGGGGAAATCAGCGCGAGGATGGAATTGAGATCGCGGATTTTTGACACAACCGACCATTCAATCTGCAGAATAATTCGTTTTCCGTTTTCCGGTGCCACAAGAGAGTGAAGGATCCCAGGGCAGATGAAAATAATGTCGCCCTCCTGAAGAAGAACAGGTTTATCCCCGAGGAAAACCGTATAAGTCCCTTCCAGAGGCATAATGATTTCCATGGGAGTATGCCAGTGAATGGGATAGTCCTCGCAGTCTGTGTTTACAAAAAGCCGCAGACTGCTGTTCTCTTTATACGTTACGGTTTCGTGAATCCCGTCTAAATGTTCAATCATAATATTGCCTCCGGAGGACTGCTGTAAATTTGATATTATCATAATACAGTAAAACAGAGATCACAAGAGAAAAAATTGAAAGAAGAGAACTGAAAACAGAATTCCAATCTAAATCTGGATATGATAAGATAACTGTGTGAAAGATGACATTGGAAAATCCAGAAGGGAGCAGGCAGTGTCTGCTCCCTGATTCACGTGAGAGGTTCTGAGAATGAAAGAGTTGCTTCAAAAAATTGAAAAACGGATGGATGACTTTACGGTCAAAAAGAAATTATACATTTTATATATTTTTTGCGTACTGCTTCCGCTGATCATTACGGACAGCGTGGTTTTTTTAATCATAAGAAATTCCGAGATGGAAAAGCAGAAACATGATATGACCAACATTGCAAATGCGGTAAGCTACAACATCAGCAGCGTGGTAAATAATGCAGGAGAAATGGCAAAAACGATCTATACCAGCAGATATATTGATGATTTTCTATCCAGAAAATATGATACCTCTGCTCAGTATATCATGGAATACCAGGAGTTTTTCAAGGATACTTTGTTAGAAAATCTGCTGGGAATGAATCAGATTGTATTTACGATGTATACGAACAATGACACCATTGTGAAGGGAGGAAAAGTAGGTAATATAGAGGATCTGAAAGAAACGCAGGCGTATCAGAAACTGAACCAGAGTGGGGAAACAAAAGGTTTTTTCTTTGTCTATGACAAAAACAGATCCGGAACGGCAGAGGAACGCAAGGTGGTATTTCTTCAAAAACTCGATTTTTTTTCAGGAGATCAGGAAAAAATGCTGCAGTTGGAATTTGACTATGGGAACATGATGCGTACGCTTCAGAAAATGAATTTTGACAACGAAGTTTTGATCTGTGAGGAGAATCAGATTGTACTTTCCAATACGAAACATGGAAGCACAGGTTCAGACTTTGAAGAACTGGATGATAAAATAAAGAAGGGATATCATCAGACGGTCAATCTGTATGGTACGGAACTTGAGGTGTATGTCAGACGTACGGGGGAGAACGCGATTGCGAATATTGCTCATGATTTACCGAGTATTCTGCTTCTGATCCTGATTAATGCGATTCTGCCATTCTTTTTTGTACATATCCTGAATCATTCGTTCACAAAACGTATTACGGAGCTGAATGAAGTGTTTAAAAGCGTGGATTCCGAACAGCTTGTACCGATGCGTCATGAAGGCGGAAAAGATGAAATCGGAAGTATGATTCGAAGCTACAATCGAATGGCGGCCAGGACAAATGAGCTGATTCAGACAGTTTATAAAAACAAACTCGTAGAGCAGGAGATGCTTGTCAGCCGCAAAAATGCAGAACTTCTTGCCCTTCACAGCCAGATTAATCCTCATTTTCTGTTTAATGCACTTGAGAGCATCCGCATGCACAGCATTTTGAAAAATGAGAATGAAACAGCGGATATGGTTGAAAAACTGGCTGTCATGCAAAGACAGTATGTCGAATGGGGCGAGGACTCTGTGACGATTGAACAGGAAGTGGAATTTGTAAAGGCGTATCTGGCACTCCAGAAATATCGTTTCGGAGAAAGACTGAGTTATCAGATTGAGATTGATGAAGAATGCAGAAAAAGAAAGGTTCCAAAACTTACGCTGGTAACATTCGTAGAAAATGCATGTGTGCATGGAATTGAAAGTAAAGCGTCTCCAGGCTGGATTTTTGTAAGAGTATATGAACAAAACGAGCTGATCTGCATGGAAATAGAAGATACTGGGAACGGAATGGAAGAAGGCAAAAGGCAGGAACTTCTGGAAAACATGAGAAACGCAGACATTGAGATGCTGAAAAAGAAAGGAAGGGTAGGAATTGTCAATGCATGTTTAAGATTGAAAATGGTATCGGAAAATAAAGTGAAGATCGATCTGGATGGAGAAGAAGGGGTGGGTACACTGATAACAATCTGGATGCCCCTGGAGTATATGTAGTGTAGAGCAGGGAGGAGAAAAATGTTAAAAGTACTGTTGGTTGATGATGAACCCTTTATCCTGCAGGGAATTAAGGTCATCATAGACTGGGAAAAAGAAGGATTTGAAATTGCTGCGACGGCAGAAAACGGTCTGGAAGCACTGGAATATTTGAAAAAAGAAAAAGTGGATCTTATCATAGCAGATATCCGGATGCCTGGTATGACAGGTCTGGAATTACTGGAGCAGATACGAAGGGAAGAAATATCGGATGCGTATTTTGTTATTCTGAGCGGTTATGCGGAGTTTGATTACGCAAGGCGTGCCATGCAGAATAAATGTACGGAATATCTGTTAAAACCTGTTGACCGGGAAACCCTGTTAAAACTGTTGCATAAGGTTCGTGCATTATCAGACCGGGAGAGACAGGAATCAAAGGCACATGAGGAAATGGAACATGCCTATTTTTCGAGACATCTGATCTCTTTAATCCATGGAAAATACGATGATGTCAATCTTAATTACGTAAAAAAACACATGAAAGATACGCAGGGAATCCGTTATGTGGAGATTCAGAAAGAACAGCCGAACAATCTGGAAGAACAGAGCGATAAAGACCTGCGGAATTTTCAAAGAGAGCTGTATGACTGCTGCAGAGAATTTTTGAAAGAAGATGCCAAGCACTGTGTATTTGATGTTTCTGCGGATGAAAAAATATATGATATTGGTTTTGTATATTCTGAAAACCTTGCGGAGCGTCTGGGAATGGATGATAAAACATACCTTTCTGCATTCCGGCAATATCTTGTCAATAATACGAAACAGCCGGTTATTATGCTGGTTGGGAAAAAAGTACCAGATATCAGCAATGTGGCAAGATCGTATGGTAATGCCTGTATGCTCCGCTCTTTTCAGGGGTTCCGGGCACGAAAAGAAATCTATTATTATGAGGATGAAGTGCAGGTTACAGCGGCTGGAATGGTCTTATGCAAACAGGGGCTGGATCAGCTTCTTACCACCATTGAACAGAATAACCACATGGAGATCCGGAAAGCAGTAGAACAGTTTTATGAAGAAATGAGTCAGATGGGAATGAATGCTGAGAGCATGAATCTGAATATCAATTATCTGCTTTTCCAACTGATCCATCTGGCGAGTGAGCAGGATAATGACGTAAACCAGGAAGAAATCCTGCGGCTGATCAGTGAAAGCAGCTTTGAGAATGGTATCCTGCGTGGCAGTAAGGCGCATATGGCGCGCTTTGCATGTGAATACGGCGATTATCTTTCTCAGCTTCGAAAAAACGTTTCCAGGGGCGTTCTCGGCATGGTAGAAAAAGAAATCAAAGAGAATTATGCCGCCAACCTCACGCTGAAGGGTCTCAGTGAAAAATACTATGTCAACAGTGCCTATCTCGGGCAGCTGTTTCGGAAAAAATATGGTCTTTCCTTCAAGGACTATCTGAACAATTTCCGGATGGAGCAGGCCGCAGGCCTTCTGATCCGCACGGATAAAAAAATTGTGCAGATTGCAGAAGAAGTAGGATATCATGATCTGGATTATTTTGTAAACCGTTTTATTCAGGTGAAAGGGTGCACACCGGCCAGATTCCGAAAACAGATGCAGCAGGGAAGTTAAAGAAAACAGGAAGTAAGAAACAGGGTAAATTATAGTGCGTATCTACGATCTATAATTTACCCTGTTTCTTACTATAGTTCATCCGATTGTTTCAAACCTGCAAACTGATAAAATAAATACTATCAAAGGGAGGTATTACAAGATGAAGAGAAAAAAAATTGTAAGCATGCTGCTTGCCTCGGCAATGGCAGCAACCCTGCTCGCAGGATGTGGAGCAGGAGGAAAGAGTTCCTCTAAGGGAGATTCTGACGGAGAGATAAAAGAATTTACCGCATTTTTTGCAGTCCCGGGATCCGAAATCAATGATGATAATGAGGTTCAGCAGATCATTGCAGAAAAAACAGGCGCAAAGGTAAAAGAAACCTGGCTGACGGGTCAGACGGATGTTGAGGCTATTGGCACCATGATCGCAGGAGGAGAGTATCCGGACTTTATTGAGGGCGGAAACGGACAGATGCAGTTATATGATGCCGATGCACTGGTTGCACTGGATGACTATCTGGATGATTATCCTAATATTAAAAATCTGTTCTCTGATCTTGAGTGGGAAAAATTAAGACAGGATGATGGCCATATTTACTGGATTCCACAGTTTAGCTGCATTAAAAATGAAGAAAAAGTATGTACACATAATGATGAAGCATTCTGGATTCAGGCCAGAGTCTTAAAATGGGCGGGTTATCCGGAAATTAAAACAATGGATGATTACTTTAATCTGATTGAATCCTACAACGAAGCGAATCCGACTATGGAAGACGGAACGGAAAATATTCCATACACCATCCTCTGTGACGACTGGAGATATTTCTGTCTGGAAAATGCTCCAATGTTCTTGGATGGATATCCAAATGATGGTTCTTGTATGGTAGACCCTGAAACTCAGAAATTTA
>ERZ773269.2248-NODE-2248-length-15338-cov-26.230779_pt1 | contig 15338 bp, 19 predicted proteins | sample MGYA00511958_ERZ773269 | MGnify/ENA primary metagenome ERZ773269 (study PRJEB29015, sample SAMEA2737761) | human gut metagenome | biome: human gut; feature: human-associated habitat; material: faeces | place: China | collected 2012 ... | reverse complement strand
CTTTTCTGATATTCTCTGCAATAATTTCGTATATGTGCTCTCTTTTCCCCATAGCCCCATCATCCTTTCTGACTTATCGCATTATATCAGAAATTATTATGGTGTCTGGCAATCTGTAACCATTTGCCATTTTCGTGTAATACTTTGCAGATTTTACTATCTCCTGTCAATTCATGGCAATATATTATTCAATATTTTTCTCCCATATTCAGCATATTTTTAAATTCCAGATTATCTTTTGACAAATCATCATAGACTCCACTTCCAACAACAGCACCATCTTTCAGCATAATAATCTGATCTGCTTCTTTTAATATCTCCTGTTTGTGGGTAATGATTATGACCGTCTTTTCTTTCAGTTTCGTATGGAGCAGTCCGTTAATCTGATGTTCGGAATACGCATCCGTATTAGATGTGGCTTCATCAAATATAATAACCGGACTGTTATGCACCAACGCCCTTGCCAGTGCAATTTTCTGTTTCTGTCCTCCGGAAAGCATTGCCCCATTCTGTCCTACCACATAATCCAATGACACCCCAGAAATAAAATCAGCAAGTCCACTATCTTTACAGGCTTCCATAATGAACTTATCATCTATATCTTTATACATACAGATATTATCCCTGATCGATGAATTGAACAGATAGATATCCTGACTTACCACCGAAACCATGTTTCTATAATCCTTCAATACAAGTTCCGAAATATCCGTACCGCATAATGTTATTTTACCACTTGTAGGTTGGTATAATTGCAGCAACAGACTTATCAGTGTGCTTTTTCCCGAACCATTCCGACCAATCAGCACCGTTTTACTTCCCTTAGGAAAAGATATATTAACATCAGACAATACCGCTTTGTCCTTTTCATATGAAAAAGAAAGATTCTGTAATTCCAGACCACCGAAGCAAGGCTCTGTCATACTCTCCTCATTTCCCTTTTCTTCTTCAAGTGCCATAAACTCATAATACCGCTTTGTTGAAGGAATAATTCCTGACAAAAGATACCCGATATTGAGTATTGCTGAAATAGGTCCTGTCACATACGCACTATATGTAATAAACGCAAACACACTTCCTACTGAAAGCTGCATATCAAAAACAAGATTTGCACCAATAATATATATCAGGCTGGTCAGCAGATGTACGATAATGTTATCCGTTATGCCGTTCCACTGGGCAAGCATATTCATCTTTTTCTGTTTATTGATTACAGAAAGCTGTCTGTCAGCAAATTCGGCTCTCTTATTTTCCAGTATTCCAAAAAGCTTTACTTCCCTTACACCGCCAACAGTGTCTCCAAACCATCCGGCATATTTCTCGCTTTCTGTAATAAACTCGTCCATGATTCTTTTTCGCTTCTTTGCAAAATGCTTCATAATAACCGCTTTTACCGGAACAAAAAGAAGTACCATGAGTGTCATTCTGTAATCCAGGATAAAAAGCCCGATGATTCCACCTACCATGCTGAATGCCTGGGTGACGACAAAAAACACACCCTCATCTGCAATAGAAGTCATGTTGCCTATATCCACATTTATGTTATTTAGGATTTCCGCATAATTTCTATTGGTGAAATAATCCGCTTTTATTTTCATCAGATGCTTAAACGACTGTTCCGATAAAGAATATTGTATATTCGCAGATATATCTACCCGTTTCTTTTCTTTTATAATATCTATAACTGCTATAATCATATAAATAAGCAATGAGCATATTACCTGTTTTATAAGCAGTTCTTTGTCTCCGCCTATGAAACCATAGTCCATAATCCCTCGGTTTAATAACGGAATACACATATTCAATCCCGTTGAAATGAGCAGACATGCAATAATCAGTGCAATTATTTTTCTATAATCCTTTAGCAGCCCCAGCAGTTTCTTTACTGCTTCTTTATTCCTCATCTTCATCCTCCGTCAGGATTGTAAGCAAACAATCATATACTTTCTTTATCTGCTGCTCTCCGAGGGTTCCAAAACACATCTGTGTCTTTTTTATTTTGTCGCAATAAATTTGTATTCCTGTCTGCTTCTTCCCATTTTCTATTCTTACAAATATATCGGCTTCCACACCGATGCTTTCTTTTTCCTGTATTCCACAAATAATCAAATCAGACTGGTTGTAATAAGTCTGCCAATACAGGAAATCACCAATCTTATTACTTATATCTTCATCAACAGCAAAAGGGATATATTCTAAATCATACAATACGCTCTCCTGTTCAGTGGAAATAGCATACGCATTATAGCCCTCTGCTTCAAAACACTTTCTTAATTCCGTAAGCCACCATATCTGATCCTGCTCTTTATCACTTTTTATAAGTATGACAGGTATATTGATGCTCTCCTTCTTTATCCTTGAACATAAGATCTGTTCTTTTCTGTTTCTTCTGCTCCAGAAAAAGCACTGTGTATCCGGCTGCTCTGCTATTTCATTGCCAAGATACACAATGTGCTTCTCCCTGTATTCATTAAACTCATTTTTATCATACAAAATTACAGTGTCTGCTTCTTCCTTTGCAGCTACCTCAAAATAAACCTCTGCCTTACTCTTTAATACCTTTCCGGCAATCCATCCTTTTTCTATCCAATCCGGAATATATTGTACACATTTTCCCCTGAATTTCTGGTATAAATGCTTCTTAATCTGCCATACATTATTGATCCATGACTGTTCCATCATTAACCTTCCAGCCATTGCTGTTACATAAGGTGCCGCATAGCTGTTACTTTTCTGAAGCGTTATATCGTTTCCTCCAAACCAGATTTTGTGTTCCGATGGAGCTGCAAAATCCACACCTTTATCCCGCAAACCTTCCGCATCAATGTTAAATGTATCTTTTGCTTTTACTCCGATAACATTTGAAAAGGATGCCGGGAAAGCCGTATACCCACTGTTAGCAGTTGCCGCAATTATGATAAGTCCCTTATTGGCATATTGATTTACCAACTGCCGAATTATTCCTTTGTCCTTAAAATGTGTAGTTCCAAAACTCAGATTGACAAGTCTTATATTGTTCATCAGACACCAGTCAAACGCTGATTTCAGATCATCCACATTTCCTTTTCCTGTATTATCAAGCAGTTTATAACTGTATAATTCTGCGTCGGCACAATTAAGCCCTATGATCATGGCACAATTTGTCCCATGCAGAAACAAATCCTCCTCATCACCGATATTTCCTTTGTTCTGCTGAATTATATCGGGCAGCCCACATAATGCAAGTATTTTTTCATCTGCACCATTATCCAATACTGCAATCTTTAATTTATTCATAGGTATTTATCTCAGTTCTAATCTTTTTTAATTTTTCCTGTATTGCATCAACCATATTGCATAAATAATCAAATCTTTCATCTATGACATTTCGTTCTTCAAATTTTATTCCAAAATAACTCTCAACAGCAAAATAAAGCTGTAATAAATCTCTTGGTAACATTCCATTTCTCGGATCAAGCAAACTGATTTTTTTATCCACTGTGATATGGATTGTATTTTCAACATATTCTTCAATCCATTTTTCTATTGCTTCCTTTTCCATCACTTTCTCCTTTAATACTGTTCATATTTTCCATATAATAATAACTTTTTTTCTGCCTGTTTGAATAAAATATCATTATTTAAGTCGCTGGTTGTATAAACCTTATACTCTGTTTTAGGAAGTTCCATCCGCGGCAAATATACATAACTCAATTTTTCTGACCAGATTGAATTAGACAACGGACAAAATTGTGAAACAAAATAAGCATCTATATTCACATTATATTTATACTTTGCCATTTTTGAAATTTCAGAATAAAATTCATCATTATATCCATCATTAGCCATCAGCGATGTTATGACAAAATCTGGTTGAACCGCATTAAATATTTCATACGCATACAATCCAAAGCTAAAACGATGCTTATTATTTAATGGAAGTAATGAGTCTGGAATTCCTAACAGAATAACATCTGGCTTTTCCTGCATAGAAACATCCTTCATAACTCTGTTAAACGCATACACTTTATCAACATCTGAATATTGTGTATTAAATAAAAAGTCTGGCAATGGATGTAAACCAAACAGTCCACTTATTTTTTTTGTCCCTATCTGACTTACTTTATAGCCCTTGTCAATAAATCTACTTCTAAGATACAGTTGTAAATCAAATTTTTGCACATTCTGACCAATTCCCATTACTGCAACAACCGGTATATCAATCCCTATTATCTCTGAATCATAGTTCCATTTTTTTTCAGGTATTTCTATTGTTTCATAATTGCATTGCAACAATTTCACATTGTACCTCTTGCAAATTTTTTCAATCTGATCAAGATATTCTTCTTCTACGCATATGATATTTTTTCCATTAGAACATACAAATTCCACTATTTTATATAACTCATTTTCATCTGGAACTTTGTCAATAATGCAAAAAGTGTCAAAATCATCAAAACTAATTTTTCCGTCCACCAAATCAGTAAAAGTACAGTAATCATCATTATCATTTTGATGATTTATCGGTAAAATATTACCATAACACATAAAATAGATAATATTGTATCTAAATAATTTTTTATACTCTTTAATATAGCTATGTTCAATCGAATATGGATAAATAACAACATTCATCTCTTATGCTTCTCCTTCCTCAAATTTACAGCCAAAATTTTTTAGGACAATATAATTTTTTATGTATTCTTCTGCATTTTTTCTCGATTGTTTGCACCATTTCAAACGATTGGCAGCTTCTATCTTTCCATTCTCGCCAGCTTTTACCACACATTGAGAACACATTTTGTAGCACCAACATTCCCTGCATTCTTTTTCCGTTATCTTCGCCACATTCAAAATTTTTTTCGCATTTTCTAAATCAAATCCATTTTTTAGATCACCTATACATAATTCACTCGATTCCTCATCTACTCTTTCACATGGAAAAAATTTTCCGTCCACTGTAACAAAGAAACGCTGTATACCTGGCAGACATTGTCCTCCCGGACTGATTTTCCCCTGATATGTTTGCAATCCGACAAATCTATCTTTAACAATTTGCTTCAACGATGCTACTTCGCTACTATATAAAGTAGGCTTATAATTCGAAAAAATTTCCTTATTGCAAGCATATAAATATGTTTTAAATATTTCATAATATGATATGGCTATTAGTTCAGGATTAATCGGCTCTTCATCCTTCTTGCTAATCGGATTTATATAATTTGAAGCCACATTTATTCCCTTAACAGTTTCATAATTCAAAAAAAATTCACTTGAGCAAGCCACATTTTGCTTTAAATCTATCACAGCATTAAATCCTATATTTTTTATAAATCCCGGTAATTCTTTCCTTATCAATTCCAAATTCTGCATTACCGCATCAAATGTCCCTTTATTGCTGTTAGCGAATATACGATTACTGTCATGTGTTGCTTTTGGTCCGTCTAAACTTATTGTAACATTAAATTTTTTCTCATAAAGATACTTTGCCGTTTCGATATTTAATAAAGTGGCATTTGTCGTCATATTAAAAAGAAGTTTTTTCCCACTAAACACCCCCTCTGCATAATCTACCACTTCTCTTATCAGTGGAACTTCCAGCAACGGCTCTCCACCATAAAATCCAATGGATATTTCTTTGCTATTTTCTGAATGTTTTACCAAAAAATCAATAGCCTGCTTAGCAACTTCGACTGACATTCTCTTATTGTTATGTACCCTGTTTATATAACTTCCTGAATAAACACAATATTGACATCTCAAGTTGCAGTTTTGTGTAACCTGCAAAATAATGGTATTTAAATTATTTTCATATAAACTTTCCAATAAAGATATTTCCCCATGTTCAACGACTATTTTTTCATCAACCGGTTTCAGGCAGCCTGATTCTTTTAAATATTCAATTTCTTCTTTTAATTCATCACCAACTTCGATTTCTCCATTACTATTCAAAATAGCCATAAGAAACCTACACATTTCTTTTGTAATAGAAAATATAGCGTTTGTTCCAGCATCATACATATAATACCTGTTGTATAGTTCTAAAATATGTATATTAGGTTTTGATTTAGTCATATATACTTCTCCTTGCGTAAATAGTGCAACAGGGCTTTACTGAACACAGTAAAGCCCTACCTTGTTGAAATAATTCATGTTCTAAGCAAGTAGCAATAAAGAACCTTTGCTTTTAACTTGCGTAGTTGAAGTCTGAGTATTAGATGCTACCTGTTTTCCATTTGCACTTCCAATACTCTGGCAGTTGTTACAAGTACAAGCACACCAGCAATTGCATGAACAAGCATATGCCATAAATGTACCCGTTTCCATTGCATTCTTCTTTCCAAGCTTCATTATGTTTCCCTCCTTCCTTGCTTTTTTATATAGAAATGCTAATTGCATCACTATATCTTTTGATCAAAACTATATATTCTTAGTTCATTATCTGAATCGGACACTAAATCTTTTGAACTTCTTTTCTTTTCCTCTGCTCTCTTTTCCTCTTTCCTTTTCTCGAGTCTTTCTTCAAGTTCTTTCCTTGCTTTTTCTGTTCCCGGATCAACCTCATCTGTTACCAGTACTTCTTCTGTTATGCTATCATATCCATTTATTGTATCCGTTACACTCAGTACCTTACAGCCACGAGCACTTTGAGCAGCTTTCAATTTTTCGATACTTTCCGGTATTAAAGACAGATTATACTCCAACCATTGTTTTGTCTTTTCATCTCCCATAGCCTTTGACAAAAGAGAACTGTTTATATTTACGGAATAATCCCTGCTTCGTAAACAATCGTATTTTTGTGTTAAATAGTTCTTATATTCATGGGCATTCTTATATGTCCTGCCCGTTTTGTTTCCAGCATTTTGTGTATTGCCATAACTATTCGTATATGACGCATAAGTTCCTATTCCTGTAACTGCCATATTAACATATCTCCTTTCATTATTCGGAGTCCTTCCAACTATGCCACCTGTTGGATTTCTCTCAGAATCAATATAATATTGATCACACGCTAGCTTCAAATATACTTTGACTAATACCTTTCATCCACATATTCTGCGTTGCTCCATACCCTCTTTCCTGCCCTATATCATACAATCCACTGCTGTCAAAGCCTATTTTTAATACCAAATCATTTTCTTTCTTCCAGCCATTTTTAGCATATTGCAGCCATCTCTTAGAATAAAGTTCATACCCTGCACCATTTTTAGATTTTTCCTTAAACAATGCCAGTAAATCTGTACCATCCTCTGCAATAAAAGTACCATTCTTTGAAAACAGATTTGATATCTGCTGATTTACAACACTCCTATTTATAAACCATTATTTTAATCGCACGCTCTTTACGCTTTCATATCAAAATTGTCTTGTGACATTATATTTTCATTCATACCACCAGTTCTTTGTTCACTGTTTAATGCTTTTCTTGCATCACAAAAAGCCTCATAATACGTCGATTTTAACGCCGAATGTACCTGTGACTCTGCTTTTGTTTCCTTTTCTTGCCAGCCTACTCCCTCTGTATATGTCAGAACTTCTTCACCACATTCGTTATATACATGAGCTGCTGATCCTGTTCCCTCTCCCTGAAACTCTGCCTCATATGGTATCCCAAATAAAATACACAGCCATCTTTTGTCTGCCTCTTGTATTTCTTTCATATCACCCATATTTCCAGAACTCATTGATTGGTTGAACTTACCTATCAGTGCTGCCCGATTTGGTGCCACTTTAGCGACCTCTGCTTTCCGCAAGTTCATAAACTCATTTCCCATATATATGTTGTTTTTCGCATTTTTCTTAGCCAATTCAACAATTTTTTCTTTTAATGAATCTGTTAATTGCCACTTGTTCTTTTCAGAAGTTTTAGCACTACTGCTAAAACTTCCAGATACGCTTACCGTATTGATAGCATTTGATATATTCATCTCTATTACCTCACTTGAAAATTTGTTTTCAATATAGACATTTGGCACATATCATCAATACCCCTTGCAGAAAATGGCACAAAAAAGTCAGACAACAGACACTATCTGTTATTTGGTCTTTTTACGTTTGAACTCAACAACAAACAGATTATCCTACTCATATCTTGCTTAATGCTCTTCTAAAATCTGCTGATTATAAGCCCTCAGCGCCAATGCCTTTTTATTAAGTTCGATATTTTGCTCTTTATGCTTAAAATTCTCTTCTTTGCGAAACTCCAGTATGTCCTTACGAGCCTGTATTTGTTCCTCAATATATTCCTCTAAAAGCTGCTTTTTTCTATCTTTCTCATTTTTCTTTTTTACATTATTTTCATGTTTTGAAGAAATTCCCTTAGTATAACTATCGTTCTCTTTCATTCCTTTAGTATATCCGTAACACCCTTCCCATGTATCATCTATATGCATATATGATATTTGTGGAATATAGTTTCCAAAATTAACTGCCTTATTCTTCGCTAAAGCGTCTAATATTTTCTTCTCATATTCCGGATCAGTCTGCATTCTTTTATAAGCGGCATCCGTAATATCTATAATATCATTTCTATTCCGCTGCGATGGATGTGTATATAATGAATTCATCTTTTCATTAAAATACGCCTTGTATTCCTCTAAAGTCATATCTTCTGGGGAAACCGGATTTTTCTCTGTGACCTTGCCAGCAAATCCGTCATTTTTTCCCGTGCTGTTTACATTCTTGGTGTTTCTCACTGTTGCTACATTATTATGATAATAATTCTGTCCTATTCCACTAATGCTCATTTTTGAATCCTCCATTGTTATGATATGGTTCCCTTTGCGTTTTCTCCATACTCCTTTTTCAGTCGTGCCAGTTCATCATTATAGATAGATGTAAATACACGTGCCCTTGCAAATTCTTCCTCTGTGCTTATGGCTTTCCAGTTCCTTGATTCAGGATTGTAAGACAGCGTTTTATTTCCATTGTTGTCCCAAAACATACAAGCCGCATTCATCTTTCCTCCTGTCTTTCTCATGCTTGATTCATAGATGGTTTTTCTGTCCGGGGAAACTGTCTCACCATGCTGCATACATAATTTTCGGTATGCCGCATCATCCCGCTTCCCGGTGGCAAATTCCTTCTGTGCAAGTTCCTTTATAGCTTTCTCGAATTCTTCCTCCGACATTGCAGGCTTATCACGTTTCGTCATAATATTATCCCAATTCGGTTTTGTGAATTGAATATCAACCGGCTTGAAACGCAGTGCGAAATTTCCATAATCACATTGTTACACCATTTACAATAAATTTGCGTATATTCTCTCCATCGACTAAGCGGAGAAACACTGTTCACAATAATTTCCATTACTCTATTTTTCACTATGCTTTGACATCAAAACTGCTTTGCAAATTTTCTTCATTTACGGATTCCCCTCCTACTATCGGAAGTCCTCTTTTTGCATTTCCCCATGCTTCATTATAAATCATGCACATTTCTGTTTGCCTCGCTGCCTCTGCATTCGTGGTATACATTGTCCATCCATTGTTGGAATAAGTTGCTACCATCTCCCCATTCTTATCATAAAATTCTATGTACTCACTATTGCCCGATGGCAGTTTCTGATACTTTACTTTCCCCTCAAGCAGAGTTGCGACAAAATCTATCGGCTTTAACACATTATGTCTATTTCTTGAAACAGCTTTTAATCCAGAAGTAATGATTCCCTTTCTATCCGGGGATACTTCTGATGTATAATTTTTCATCAATTTGTTAAAGCCATCTGATTTATTTTGAAATGTACCCTTTTCAAAATCTTTATAAGCCTGCGCTACAATCTGTTTTCTGTATTCTTCATCACTAATACCGCTTTTCTTTTTGGAAAACACATACTTATCGTTAAAATCGGGCAGATGGACACCGCCTATACTTCCTGTTCCTGAAAAAATCCTTTGTTGTAATGAACCATTGGACGAATTAACCTGCATTATTCCACCCTCTCCTGTAAATTTCCTAATTTATTCAGCATCTCATACATCCGGCTACTACCTAACATATAATTTTGCAAAACAAGAAACTTACCTGTCTGTTTGCTTTCTTGATATAACTTGATGTAGGCATCCTTCGCCTGATAAAAGCTGTCCTCCAATTCTTCAATCTCTTTTGTTGGCACTTCAGGAATATTCCCCTGAAAGACCTGTCCCCGGGCTGCTATTCTGGCACAGGATTTCTGCCATGCCATTTCCTGCTCATATTGCATATCCAGCCACTCAATTTCTTCTTTCGTCCATGGTGTACCACCTGCTGACTTATAATACTGCTCATTTCCATTTTTATAACGTTCCTCAATTTCAGAATAAAGCCTTGCATAACTCAATCCGCAGGCATTTACAACATCAGTATAGTCATACTGCCCTTTTTCTTCCCTAATTTCTTTTAATATTCCGGCTCTCATATCGCTGAACGATGTAACCGAATGCACAACTGTATGCTTAATTTTATCCATTAAATTTTCCCTGTTTTTCGATAATTGAGAAACCTCTAAAGTATCCTTATGAAACACTTTCTGGTCTTCATTTTGGCTTTCCTGTTTTCCCAAATATTCCCTATCAAACATGGAAAAATCCGGCAAATGAATAGGATGACTTAAAAATGTAATTGACATATCTCTTTCTCCTTACTTAAAATCACTATCCAAGCGAAAAAGCACTATCCGTAACCGCTTCCGTCATAGCATTTGCTTCATAAGCATTAGACGCTTTTGACAACAGCCTTTCATTGTTCCACGACCGTAATAATCGGCTTCTTTCCTGTTCCTGCTTTGCAATCTTTTCATTCAACATTTCCTGCTGCTGTTTTTTAACCTGCGCCCGTTTTTCCAGATATTCTTCCAAAAGCTCTTTTTGTCTATCTTTCTTGTTGCTTGTCTTTTTATAAAAACTGTTTTGTGAACGAGCATAAAATTCCGATTGATTATTAACACCAGACCATGAATCGCCCCTATAATCTTTAGCAGTAGCTCCTACAGTGAGCACCATAGAAGCTTCCAACGGTGCAAAGGACGAAGTTAAGTCACGTTTAAGTGCTGATAATATCTTTTCCCTGTACTCCGGATCATCTTTCATATTCTTAAATGCTTCCTCTGATATGTTGATAGCCACATTGGTTATAGTTCTATTTCTGGGTATCTTATCAATTTCAGCATAAAATTCCTTTTTGAAAATCGCCATTTCTTCCGCTTCTGATAATTCCTTTGTATTGCCCGTTTCTCCCGTGCTGTTTACGCTCTTTGTACTTTTCGTTGTTGCAACATTGTTCTGATAATAACTCTGTCCTACTCCACTAATAGCCATTTTTAATCCTCCTTTATCAGCACTTTTTCATAATATCCGATAGTATGCTTGTTGCTGTTCCTTGTTTGTAATTTATACTTTTAAAGGCTACCAAAAACTTCTCTTTAGCCTGCTCCATTATTGATACTGCGGTTTTCTGATATTTTGTATCAAACATTTGAGCCTTATCTTGTGTTTTTACTTCATTTTGAGGGCTATTTCTACGGAAATACCATGAACTGTCCGCGTTTTCAAATGCTTTATTGGTTTGTTGACAGGTAATATATCCTTCTAAATTTGCCAGACGCATTTTAAAGGCTTCGTCCAATCCTGCTAAATCTTCGTCAAGTGTCAATGACCTTTTCCCCGTAAGTTCGTAGGAAACTTCACGATCTCCATTTTCATGTTCTTTTACGATTTCATTATAACGGGTTTCATATGTATCCATTATAGATTTCATCACATCTTCAACATTATAATTCCCGTCTTTTAATGTTAGGCTGCTAATATCCCGCATTGCGGTATAGTGTTCCCAAGCAACCTCATTTGTATTTTATATTGTCAGTTCCCTGACATTGGTATAATCCGAATCGGGTTCAAATTTGCTTGCCATTTCCCGCAGCATATTTCTTCCTGCATCAGAAATAGAAAGATTTGCCGACTGCTTCACCATCTTTGAGATTGCTTCCCTAACAGTTGCTTTTCCCCGTATATAATTTGTAGTCGTTCCCAAATAATCATAATTATGTCCGACTCCATTAATAGCCATTTCCTAATCCTCCATTGTCATCAATTTTTTATATTGCCGCCCCTGCCCCCTTGCAATAAGTCCGGGCAGTCCGCAAAAGCAAAGGTTTATGCGCCTTGCGGAATATGAACAATTTCTCCTTATGCCTTTATATCAAAACTTGCCCCTGTCGGCGCAGATGTACCAGAAACCGCAGCTAAGAGGTTCTGCGTAACACTTTTTACATCAGTGCCAGTAGCTGATATTGTAAACGTTTCATCTTCTGTCAGCTTCTCCAACTGCGCCTTTTTCTCTGCCCGTCTCTTAGCTGCCTTTTCTTCTGAGATTTTTCTTTCCTCACGCTTTTTCTCTAATCTTTCTTTTTGTTTCTTTTCCGCATTCAATGTAGTTGAATTTTGTTTTGAACCACTGGTTCTTGTCATACCTCCGCAAGTAACAGAAGCATTCCCATCGGCATCTATTACAGTTGTAACACCATGTATCACTGCATTATCAGCTTTGGCTTGTGCAAACATTCTATTCTGTCCCGGTACTGCACCAGTTAAATTAAACTCTACTTTCTTGGCAAATTCCGGATCATTTGCCATTTTCTTTAGACATTCGCTAGAAAGATTTATTACCACTTTATTTTCATTTCCACTCATAAGACTGCTACCCGTATTAAAAGTAATCTCCGGGAACTTTTTACACAGTTTCTCATAATATTCCTGCACTTTGTCCTTGCTGTTTGTCTTTACCTCCGTTGCTACATTAGTGTTTCACACTCTTCTACTTCGAGAATTAATTGCTTTTTCATATCCTGTCATAAAACTCGCTATGTTAAACAATTCCACCGTGCTTATATTGCTGTTCCCGAAGCTTATCCAACGATTTTGCTCCATCCGGGCTATACAAATCCAATAATTCCAAAAAATTACCAGACTCCTTACACCCATTCAATATCATACGCATACTATCCGCATCTTTACCGAATAACATACCCAACAGACTCATATCATACTGATTTTGACTATCACTTAATACTCCCTGCTGATGTAAATTCTCCATAAAACCATAAGAACGAACCTCGGAACCTATTCGCATCGCCACATTATATAAATCCGGATCAACAGTATGAAGATAATTTAGGTAGCGTGTCTCAATATTTCTATTGGGCGTGCCGCTCATCATCCAATTTGCTATATCTTCCAAAGATGCACCTATGGCAGCATCATCAATCAAATGCATCTGCCATCTTCCGCTTTCAGTCTTTGTAAAGGTATATTTTCCATCTTCCGAATACAATGTATTTGACCATGAGTTTTTTGGAGCCGCCTGGTCTCTGACAAGCACTTCAAATGCATCCATTGCAACTCTGTCTGGGATACACTTTTTCTCATCTGTTGGTAATTCCATTTTCCCCAATGCTACTGCAGTTTGCACTAGTTCATAATCCGATATGTTTTCTCCATGATAAAAATAAGAATTTTGTTCTTTCAATTTATCAAATGATGCCGGTAGTTTTACTTCTGCCAACTGTTCTTTGGAAACCTCAGTCCAATCTTCTTTTTTCTTACTACCTGCGGTCTGCATCTGCACTCTCGAACCGTTTGTAATCTTTGTACCATATTTTGCATTTACCATATGTTCTGTTATTGTCACATGTGCAAACTGAAATAAACTCCTTTGGTTTCTTGTATTTCCGTAACCTTCAACTTTCACAGCATATGGAAATGATGACTTCGTATTCAAAACAGAGTAAGTACCTGTATAAAATGTATTTGCCGCTTGTATTCTCATAATATAACCTCCAATCCAAACAGAAACAGCGTCTATTTTCACATTCAATCCCTTGAAAACAGACGCCATCCTTAGCTCATAATATTTATCGACATTTATTCATTTTTCTTTACAGAATGGAACGAAACCTGAAATTTGGGCTTGCCTCTTACTATATCTGTAACCCTATAAGTTTTCGATACTCCTTTGCATTTTCACAATCTGATACAATTCCTGATTGCGCATCCAAGCAAAACGGTAACATCTGCCAATCCTCATTGCCACATGCTCCTACCAATAACAATTGTTCTAAATAAGTATTAAAATCTTTACCCAGTATATATCCATGTCCTTCACCATCGTCATGGCTAAGATATACCACAGACGGATTTATTTCACTCTCTTTCATATCAAATGCTATTACATCACCATTAGGGACATTCATAAAACCCAATTTTGTGTTTCCCATTTGACTTATAAATATTTGCTTGCTTCTCTGATGCTCAATTTATCCATCTTGTCTTTATGAGTTTCAACAAAATTTCTTACCCAATCCGGATTTGTCTTAGAATAATCTCTCAGACTCCAACCGATGGCTTTGTTGATAAAGAACTCTGAACTGCCAAAGTTATTCACTAATATTTTTTCAAGCAATTCCGTATTTGTTCGCTCTTTCCTACAAAGCTGGTGGTCAATAGCAATTCGGCGCACCCAAAAATCTTCATCTGTTGACCACTCCAACATTAGGTCATTTATTCGTTCATCTGTAAAAGCTATAATCTATGCCGAGATACCCCATCACATCGGATACACCTTCTGTCCATCTGGCATACTCCTCCTGAGAATATGCTACTGTGTGCATATTCCCACAAGCATTCCGCAACAGCGTAGACAGCGAACCCGCCATCTTCTGCGCTTTCATATATGCCTCTGTATCATAAGGATCATTACCGCCGGAAACCTCCACACCCTGTTGCTTTACCTTCAATATGTAACCGTCGTTTACAGCGATGCGCATGTCGGATGCAATATTGACGGAATTGCTCAGCCTGTTTAGAGAAGAACTATCTACCAGCTTAATCGGCGTTTTGAGCACCTATACCAAATCCTCTATGGGATTTAACAGATTCTGCATCGAACCATTGAAGACCTCCCTGTCCTTTATTGCTGTATTTTTCACATTTGATGTGAATTGTCTGGTATTCGGATTGATATAATAAGATTGATTATTTGAAATTTCCATTGTTTTCTCCTTTGGTTATGTTCTTCACAAGCTCTGCTTCCATCATAATATTTGCATCATAAGCATTGGAAGCCTTTGCCATCTGCCTCTCACTGTTCCATGACTGAGTCTGTCTACTTCTTTCCAGTTCCATCTTTGCAATTTTTTTATTTAACATTTCCAGCTGCTGTTTCTTAGCCTGCGCCCGCTTTTCCAAATATTCTTCCAGCAGTTCCTTCTGCCTTGCCTTTTTCTGCCGTCCGGCATCAGTTCCCTTTGCGGAGGAACTCCCGGAATAACCGTCATTCTCCTTCATGCCCTGCGTATAGCCGTAACATTTCTCATATGTGTCATCTAT
>ERZ773269.2230-NODE-2230-length-15421-cov-6.058506_pt1 | contig 15421 bp, 14 predicted proteins | sample MGYA00511958_ERZ773269 | MGnify/ENA primary metagenome ERZ773269 (study PRJEB29015, sample SAMEA2737761) | human gut metagenome | biome: human gut; feature: human-associated habitat; material: faeces | place: China | collected 2012 ... | reverse complement strand
TGTATGCAAAAGAATTTGAGGGAAATTATGATGAAATTTTCTGTTATGGAATTTCTTTCTTCAAGAAACGGTGTATGGTAAAGGGGATAGGTAAATAATGCTGTCATCTGTTTTTATACACAAATAGGAGGGCTGTCGCATTTACAAATACGCTGGTCGATAACCCTGTTTTATAATAATCTCTCGAAATCTTTAAGCCAGTAAATATAAGGCTTAAAGATTCCTTTTTATTAAAATCCCCCACTTTTTTTGTCAAAAACACTTGACAAATCCATCGAAAAATGCGGCGCTTCGCGCCCTTATTTATAAGACATATTTTTTCGATTGGAGGCGATTTTATTTGTTACCTGTTAACTGCTGCAGTCATTCCGACTACCAAAACTTTGTAGTCAAAAATTTACGTAAATATTATCCTAACCCTGATTCCATAGCCCGCTCTACATGGGACATCATTGACCGTTTTTGGAATCTTGACCTTTCCTACACCAATGAAAAGCTTAAAAACAGATATTCTGTCTGTGGATCTAAGCCAAGAACTCCTTCCTGCATGCACCGCTCCTACCTGCTGTCTCTGGATTTTAAAGTTACCCCCCCCCCTCACTGAGTGGGCTGCACAACTAAAAATTAATCCTCTTTATGCTATTCTCAGTGGTTTTGAATTCGGTGATACTCCCGGTGTTGGTACTTTCTATGATTTTTTGAACCATCTCTGGGATTCTGATGAAGACAACATGACACCTCATATACATCCCATTAAGGTCACCGTTAAAAAGCCTTCTACAAAAGGAGCTAAAGCTAAATCTGTTGAAAAGGTATCTGTTGAGCAGCTCTTACAGGAACTGGAAGACACTTCTTTCTCCATTTCTGAACAGCCTTATGGCTCTCTGTTTGACCTTTATAATCAGGAATTCCTACAGCAGTCTGTTTCTAAAGGACTTATTAATCCCCATGCACTGGCTCTCGCCGGCGATGGTACTCCTTTTGTTACTTCTGCAAGAGAACGAAAGCATCGTGTTTGTGATTGTGCCTCTAAAGGTATCAATGACTGTTCCTGTAACCGTCACTTTTCCCAGCCTGATTGCGACATCGGATGGGATTCATCCCGTTCCTGTTTTTATCATGGATACGATTTATACATGCTGGTTGCTTCTGATTCAGAAAGCGATCTTCCTGTTTTTCCTTTGCTAAATCCTGCCTCAAGACATGATTCCCACGGATTTCTGCATGCCTTTTTCAGAATGAAAAGTTTTCTTCCTGATTTTCATGTCAAAAAGCTGCTTCTTGATTCTGCACATGATGCCATGCCTGTTTATAAATACTGTAAACGAAAAGGTATTACTCCTTTTATTGACCTGAATGAAAAACGGGGTATTAAAGCCAAATATAAAAATGACTTTACCATTGGCAAGGATGGGGTTCCTGTTTGTAAAGAAGGTCATCGAATGAATCATGACGGTTCAGAACCTTCTAAAAACAGAATTAAATTTCGCTGTCCTCTTGCAAGCAGAAAATACGGTTGTTCCTGTGAGCACCCTTGCTCTGATTCCAAATATAGAAGAACAGTTCACCTTGCCACAAAGGACAATCCACGATTAATCAACATACCACCGCGTGACAGTGACGAATGGAAAACGGAATTTAATGCAAGAACTTCTGCAGAACGTTCCAACAAACGTGAGAAATATGATTTTTTATTAGAAAACGGCAGACACCGCTCTAGTAAGATGTGGTACTGCCGCCTCTATAACATCATGATGCTGCAACATCTTGATGCATGGGATTTGCCCTATAAATCCACCCTAAGAAAGTTGATTTTAGAAGCGGCATAATCCTTTAGTTATTATACACCTTTTTTAGGCATAGCGACAGTTATGTCTGTTTCTCATGCTCATTTTTATTCATTTCGAATAATATTCACTTTTCAATGTTCATCACCAGCTGTGCTGGATATAATCACTCCGGATTCCGATAGATTATTTGTTCCTGTAGCAGACAGAGAACAAGTTTTCTCCGTATACAGGCTACATACTTTATACGTATTTAAAAGAGGAAAAATAACAAAAAAGTGTAAGCGCTGGAACGTTTACATTAAAAAACATGAAGAAATCGTAAGTCTTCTCGAAATCCTAGAACAATTCAAGCCTATCAAAATAACATTCAGAATATGTTATTGGGGCAGATAAGACCCCGAAACTATGATATTGTTACCATCTTACATTTAATACACTTTACTGCAATTCGTATAAATATTTGTAAATTCCTCCTTCAGATAAAAGCTGAGTATGACTTCCTTGCTGAACAATTTCTCCATCTTCCAGCACAAAAATCCTATCTATATTTTGAACAAAATTTCCAAATTTATGTGCAATAATTATTCCAAGCTTTTCATATAAAATTTTTTTATATAATTGTGCAATATAATATTCTGAAATTGCATCTAGCGCTGCATTCGGTTCATCAAGTATATAAACATCCGCATTTTTAATAAATGCCCGACATAATGCTACTTTCTGCCATTGCCCTATAGATATCTGCTTTCCTTCATCAAACCAATAGCCCAACTGTGTTTCCAAGTTATTAGGTGCTCTTTCGATTAATGACAAAATGTCAAATTCTCTTGCTATTTCCATTATATAGCTATCAGCATGAAGTAAATCTAAATTTCCATAAGCGATATTTTCTCTAATAGATGCCTCATATTTCCCAAAATCTTGAAAAAGAGCACCTAACCTTTCTCTGTAACTCTCTTTATCTAAAGTCTTCAAATTTAATCCATTAATAAAAATTTCTCCCTCATAGTCATCATAAAACCCCATTAAAATGTTTGCTAGTGTCGTTTTTCCGCTTCCATTCTTGCCTAAGATTGCATATGTACATCCTCTTTTCAATTCCAAATTAATATTTTTTAACACGTATCTTCCATTATCATTATATCGATAACTTAGATCAATTACTTTAATATTTTCAATAAGATCTATTTCTTTTCCATCGTTTTTTACCGAAGTCTCTTTTTTTAATAATAGAAATAATTGATCCAAATATAAACTTTGCTTTTCAATCTCTGCAAAATTATTTAACGTTGTCTGGATATTAGATTTAGTTTGCATTACAGCTCTAGTATAAGTAACAACATCTCCAAGTAAGATAACTCCCACTACACCGTTATAAATAATATAACCAAATATTAAACCATCCAAAATTTGTTCTATAATACCAAGAGCCACAATTTTTTGTTTAGATTCTTTTAAAATCTGAATATCCTGATTCATAAATATCTTTCTATTCAAATCAAATTTATTTAGAAAATAATCATATAATTTATATAGCCTCATTTCTTTGTTATAATTTCCATTTGTTATTAAATAGCTATAGTACCATGTTCTTCTTTCTTCATTTGTTCTTGCAATAAGAATATTAAACTGCTTTAAATTAATTTTTTTCAAAATAATGTATTTAATTAATGGTATCATCAAAACAAAGAAGAGTAACCAAGCTTTGAAATTCAATAACAGCGCCAAATAGGAAACTACTGTGATAGTAGTTCCAAAAACAGATACAACCAAATTAAAATAAGTAGTTATCTTCCCCTCACTTTCACTCTGAGCCCTTTGAATTATGTTATATGTTTCACTATCTTCATACTCCTTTAATGTCAAACTGCCAGCTTTTTTTAATACTTCTTTTTTTACATATAAATTTATTAATAAACTATATTTAGAGATAAGATATCCAAAAAAAGCTGTTAAAATTGTTTGTATTAGATCCAACGCTATATAAAAAATTATATAAAAAATTAAACTTTGATAATTAGTTTTTCCTGATTGCATCATGTTTAAAATAAATTGCATAATTGTCAAAGAAGTTACCGGATACAAACTATTGATTATCATAGATATAAATGTTATTACGATATATTTCGGTTCTATTTTCCATATTATTTCTATAGAATTAACGAAATTCGCACAAATATCTGTTTTATGTTCTTTCATGTTTATCATTACCTATCAACAATCTTTCAAATGATTTTCCCATAATTATTATATATCATCTGTCTTCTCCTAAATTTTTGCCTCATGTCTCTAACATCAAATAGCCCCATCTATTTGAGTTAATTATGAGTAAATCACTATACTTTATTTATCCTTTTACTAATATATTATATATCACTATAAACTGCATAAAAACACAAATAAAAAATAAACAAGAAACCACTCTGTACTAAATATTTCTTTATATTTTTCTTTGTCTTTTTTTATAGTAGCTAAATCAAATCGATTTATATAGTATTTATGAGTTTGAATCTTAAAAGCTTTTATGATAACAATTAATAAAACTAATAAGCCCGCATATAAAACTAAAATTTTTGAATACGATAGTCGGCTTATGTTTTCAATTAGACTGGCAGTATTTATAATTATATGCAACATTATTGAACTCTTCAAGTTATTCGTAACAACATAAATAATACCTAAAAACACACCTGCAAATATAACATATAGACTACTTTTAAAATGACCCATTGCAAAAACAACCGCAGAAACAATAATTGCAAATTCGTCTCCATCCTTTCTTAATTGTTCTAGTAAAATTCCCCGATAAATTATTTCCTCAATAATTGGTCCTAATATTGCATACGAGAATGCATCTAACGTTGTAAGCTTGATATTAGGATTATTAATTAAAAAACTTTTCAACAATGGTATCTGCACCGCAACATAACCGATTAACCTATATAATACCCCAAAATATACAATTAATAGAACTATACTTACACGTAATATGTTTGTTTTTCTTTTAGTAGTATCAAATTTTAGAATCATATTTTTACATATAAAAATAATTGGTAGTAAATTCACTATAATCATCCAGAGCACTGAAATCAAAATCTGACTGTCTATTCTCAAATATTGAAATAATTTTATTGGTATAAAGGCTGTTAAATGAAATAACAAACAAAAAACACAAACCATGTTCACAATTCTTTTTTCTTGATTACCCATATCCGTCTTGCATGATAATTATAGATGTAAATTACCACGCTTCCCTTTCTTTTATATTATAACACTTTGGACTTTTTAATTTTATATAGATTGTGACTGCTTTATAAAAATATATTGTTGTTGACTTTATATAAATTATTTATCACTTTATTATCAAAGCCTTTTCGGAAACATTCCCCCCCTATGCATCCATTGTCTCGCCGGTAGCGGAATCCTGTCGCTTCTAAACCATAGAAGGTTGACTGCCAGCTACTAAACAGTTAGATTAACTTTTACTAAAAATATTGATACAATCCCCACTATAACAGTTAATCTAACATCAGTAATTTATAAAATTTAGCATCTGGTTTTATAAATGATAACATAGTCAATGCAATCCCAGCTACCCCTTGTAAAAATGACATATCCATTTCATCGAAAAATTTATCACTTTTTGACTCATATTCAACTATAATTTTGTCTATACCTTCTGTTACTGTTCGTATAAATTCACTATCATCCCATTTTAAAGAATTTATGATAGCCAAGACACTAGCATATCCATGACATAATATAGATGAATTGAGATGAAAATTCGACCATGGTTGCAACAGTATTTTTTTCAAATCATCTTGATAAATTAATTCGCTTTTTTTGTCATTCATATAACTTGCTGCCTTTATAAGGCCTCTTGCAATACCAATGTTTCCATAACACCATCCCGCTCTATTTTCTCTTATATCACCATTGAATTTATTCTCAATAAAATCTTCATATTTTAACTGAGTAGGCCAAATTGGAATTCCATTATCATAACGTTTGAATATATCATAAATATCAAAAAGTTTTTTTATTGCATCTTCTATCCCTTTAACCCTATAACCCACATTATATGCTTTGCATAAAGAAACTAAAGGACCTACCATTCCATGAGCAACGCCAAAATTTAAATTACCATTCGGAAATGATATTTTTTCATCTTCTCTAAACTGTTCCTCACAAGATATATGTAAATTAATTACGAGTCTATCATTATAATAATGGTTTTCTGTCAAATAAATCAAATATTGTATTATTATTTCAATCTCCTTTTTTTCACTTTTACTCCATTGAAAATCTAAAAGATAATATAGATTCCCCGACAATCCATATACCAAATCGTAATCCTTTGCATTAGTTTGTTTCTTTTGTATTAAATAATTCGCTGCCTTTGTACTAGATATTTGCAAAAAAGTTTTTAAAAGAGATCTGAAAAAACCTTGAAGATGCCCTGTTTCTTCTGAGTAACGTTGCACAATAAATGTTTGAAACCCCAAACCACTTATAATTCCTAAAAATTGTTCTGAAATCCCATTCCGTTCAATGCTTTCTTTTATATCATGACATAGACGATATCCAATATCGTCCCAAATTTCTTTTTCTTTAATATATGGATAAACTTCGGTTAACACTAATAAAAAATCAGAAGCAAACAAAGGTCTTAGTTTTCCTGTCAAACATACTCTTAAATAATTTTCTATAACGTTTATTGCAAATTTATATTCTCTTTTATTTAATATATCTCCTTGCTCAACTTTAATAATATTATTTTTGTCAACACTAAAATCATCCTTAACAAGATTTAATTTATTCTTTTTTCTTATTTCACAAGCATATTCAAAAAAATCCTCACAATTATTTACAAAATTACTATTCCAATATTTTCTTTCATAATAAGCTCCATAATTACGAAAATATTTCCTCCATCTAAAAAAAGATTCTTCTAATTCAATTGATGAATAACCATAATTTAATTTATATTCATATAATATTTGTTGAGCCACATAATGTGTAAAATCATTTTGATTTTTCTTCTCTAAATCTATCCATATAAAATTGGCCAAATTTTTCATTCCTAACGATATCTGAACATTCTTCAAATATTCACTAACATATTCGCTTCCACTATTGCTGGCAGTAGTTAATGTGTATCCGAATTTACCTGCAAATTTAAGAAGATGACAATCTAAACACAATCTATCTATAAAACTCTTCATTACTCCCGAAACATTATTTACATAAACTGGTGACGCAAAGAATACTATGTCCACTTTTTGAATTTTATTTATTATCGCTTCCATGTTATCCTTATTTTGCAGTTGGCATCTACCGGTTTTAAAGCATGTTGAACATCCTTCACAATCTAAGATAATATAATCTTTTAAATGTATCTGTTCCCAATTTACTGTATACATTTTGTTCAGTTCTTGAGCTATATCCTTCATTAATTTACTAGTTATTGAATCTTTATTCTTACTTCCTATAACAGATAAAATATTCATACCCTATTGATCCCTTCATTCGTTTCGATTATTTGTAAACATCCATCACTAGTGTCTTAATTAATTCGCATTTTCAACGGTATTTTTTCAAACATCTGGATGCTCCTTTGCCTGAGGCGTAAGATAATCCAGTTTCGATAGGAATTCCTTCGACTGTCAGTAACACTCTCAAAATCTTTTCCTGGTCTACGCTGAGCCGCAATCTTTCAGTAGTTTTGTTTTTGGGCAAAACCACATTTTCTTCCATCTGTATTTTGCCCACGCGGAATATTCCGCAACCAAAAGTTTGACCGATTCCGGCCGTTCTGTATGTCTTTTCGTTGGAGAAATGTTCTTCAAGTCTTCTTTCAATTTATACATCCTTGAAATCTGCTTCAAATCATGAAATGCATCCGACTATTTTACGACATTCGGATCATTTTTACCATAACATTTACGATATCAGAATAATCACGTCTTATGAGACTGGCAGTTTGAATAATTCGGTCTCTGTGTCCCTAATGTCCGGGTATAGGAAACCGCAAATCCGTTTTTAAGGAAACCACCATTCCGGTGGTGGAAAACTTTATTATAAATCCTTTAGAATGTAATCATGCACCGAGAGGGGGAAATACATTCAAAGGAGGTCATGACTATGACCAAGTATCGAAAGATCCTCAAGCTTAGTGGTCTGGGACTCAATCAGCAGAACATTGCCGACAGCCAAGAAGACGGTCAATCGCGTTTTAAAGCGAGCTAAGGAATTTGATATTTCCTGGCTACTTGATGAAAACGATACCGATGCTGTACTTGAAGAAGAGTTTTTCCCTTCTGCAAATCAAGTCACATCCAATAAAAGGATGCTTGACTCCGCTTACATTCACAAGGAGCTGCTCCGCAATGAAGTCAGCAAAAAGCTTCTGTGGACAGAATACATGGAGGACTGCCGTGCTAACGGTGAGGAACCGCTCATGTATTCCCAATTCTGCTATCACATCCAGCAGAATGAGCAGAAACGACGTGCTACCATGCATATCAATCGTAAACCCGGCGAACGTTATAAAAGACATCAGACTTCTCTTCGAAAAAAAACAAGTACGATTTTCTCCGGTAATTCCTTCAGGCGATCTCGCGCTGTCCTTTGGGGTTCTTCTTTCTTGGTTTCAACAGAAGGATTTCTTCTGGAGCCGATTCTCGAAAGCCCTCATGATAGAGGACCTGCTTCCTGAAGGACAGGAATCTGTTCTTTGGTGCCTAAATTAAGATTCTCTCAAATACTATTTCGGATTGTTCCACTTTGGCAGGTAAGGATCCCATTGCTGCATTCATCCGCTCATTTATTCTTGTTATAAAGTATGGCATAAAAATCGTACTATAGTCTAAAAATACTATTTCTTTTTATATTCCAACCTTTTAAGATAATCATACAACGTGTGTCGTAACAAACTTCTATACTTTTGCTCTGTTGTTAATGATCCGTTTAATCTGTTGCAATACATATGGCTAAATGATAAAATTAAATGAGTCTTGTTTGTGCATAACATATTATCTTTTGTGTATAAATCCAGTTCATTACGATATTTTTTTATTTTCTCCTCCCATTTCATTAAAGAATCCAAATTTGAAAATCTCGCGTCGATATTTGATAAATTATCATTTAATATATCTTCAAACCATCTTAAATATACATTTCTTTTTGTCTTATAATCATTTCTATATTGCTCTCTTTGGTCTGTATCAATCAATTTAAATATATTCTCTAATTTATCTGTAAATAGTTTATATATCTTCGCAATTCCAACAAAGTATAATTTCTCTTTATCTTCCTCCTGTTCTATGTTAAAATTTGATAAGATTTCAATTACCAGTTGACTATCTAGGTAAAATATTGTTTCAGCATAATCTATTAATTGCTCACCACCATATCGATTTATTTCCCTTTTATAAGTATCAAAAATTACCTTTTCAACCATTCCACGTTTTTTTAATATATGAATCCATTCCATAATTCCTTTTAACTTAGTATATGCAGTATCTTCGTTTTGAAATTTTATTCTAAAGCGAATATGTTCACATGGATCGGAATAGCGAATAAAAAACCACTTTTCACAGTCTAACTCTTTAATCAACCGCGGAATTGACTTTGTTAGGAATTCATTTGTTCTAGTTCCTAATCCATATACCTTTATATAAATCCAACCTTCATCTCCTAATTCTAAAATTCGGTTAGCTTTTAAAAGTGCATATGAAGTATTTTTCATTTTCTGTATTGACTTTCTCTGAATAAAAGAAAACGTAAATTCTGCCTCGTATTTCTGTCCCCTTTCATCACTCAAAATTTCATCTTGCATAAATCCCGGCTCCAATTCGGTTAATTCAACTTGATTTGTTCTTTTAAAAGCAGAGTACAATATATCGTATGAATATCTCTTATTAAGATTTATAACAAGACGATTATCGCTTTCGCAAAAATACACATATTGATCAATCGAATAGTCATTTCTAAGCTTATCAAAACACTGTATAAATGAATTGATGTCCGTACATTTTATCGACTGATTACTAAATTTCCATGTCTTTAAAGACACTGTAAAATTATCAATAACAATTCTTGGCGTGAAATTATAGACATTTTCATATAACATGTATTTTCTTAAAGTTACATTATCTTCATATTCCTTTGAAATTGCATCCATAAAATAAAATAACTTACTACATAGTTTTGGGTTTAGCATATTGTCTGTAATAATTTTACATCTCTTGTTCAACTTCTCTGAAAATATAAATAATTTTTGATCCTCAGTCATTCCTATGCTTAAATCAGAAAGTAATACTCTTCCGTCTTCTTCGCCAATGCATGCAAGATCAAGATGGTATTTATGATTTCTTCTATTATTTACAACATTCCTAACCCTTCCCTTTCTTTGTATTTCTCTATATTCAATTAGAGCGTAGTCATTTTGAATCAGAAAATTTTCTTTTAAATAAACTTGATTATATTTATCAAACAAATCTTTATTATAAATATTTGCAAAACGCTGAAACATTTTTCCGGCTTTTTGCGAACCAAAATTTGGTCCGATTGAATAATGATATTGACCTGGTTGACGATCTTGATAGATAAAAAAGTTCATATCAAATGATACGGGATAACTAGGTGATACTATTTTTTCTTCTGATAAAAGCTTTTTTAATACTTGACTTTCGATTTTAACAACATCCCCATTATTAATTAAGGCTTTAACAATTTGTCTATCAATATATCCTTTGATAATAGCTTCTTTACCGGTTATAGTCCTTGTTTGTTTTTCTATCTTTGAAAGACCATTAAAGCCATTTTCATCTATCACCTCAAGTAAAGGAACTCTTACATTCGTTCCATATTCTTCTTCAAAATCATGCTTAAAAGCATTTAATTCTGAATATGTACCACTTTCTGGTAATAATTCTGAGTATACTTCGGCAAATTTTTCCAAATCTTCTTTAACTTTTTTAGTCAATGAAAAATCAGATGTTAATCCTTTATTTACCACTAAATAATTCGATGTTTTGTGAATTTTCTGCATTTTACTATATATATCCCGCAAAATACATGCATTTCCCTTCTCTTGGTAATCATCTATCGCTTTTTTAATATCTTGTAATTTGTCTACTAAATCATGTATATTGTCAAGATAGAGCAACTTATTGATTACATATTCTAACGGTTCATCGCAATAAGCTGGTAATCTTAAATCAGTCAGTAGATATTCATTTTCAATCAATTCCAGCAATATTTTATCGATTAAATTATTGCTTACATCTTCATAATATTCTTTTATTATCTCCACAAGTTTACTATAGGGAACAAAATTTTGAGTTGATTTAATTATAATACTAATCAATTCATTAAAACGAATACTACTATTTTCAAAACTTTCATTCTGTTCATTATCTCCATGGTTCGAAAAGTATGGGTTTTTTACTCGATCTCCTTTTATGTAACAGTTATTATTCCAAATTAATTCTATTTTAGGAAATAAATTGGCCTCTAATTCAATTTTATGAATTATATGCTCTAACCAATAAGTATCAACTGATACATCCTTTCGGTGTTTATCTGTCGATATTGTAAGAGAGTCTCTTCCAGAAAACTTCCCCAATCCAACTCCCGCAAACATACCATAAGGAGTAGGTCGTGTAGACATTCTAGTGATATACTTGCATACCCCTAATTCAAGGTTTCTATTTTTTTTAGGCTTTTCCGGAACACTAATTAGACTTTGATATGTCGACTGGCTTGCTAAAAGCAAAGCTTCCTCAAAATCGCCTTTAATTGTTTTATTCTCGTTTAAAAAGGAAATAACCCCCTGATCATAACTATCTATTTTTTTAAAAACTTCTATGGGCATACTAGGAATTCTGACCATAAATATGTCTTGACATTCGTAATTCATATTAGAATATTTTGTCCTTTCTTTCATGATTTCAATAATAAACTAGGGAGTGTTTAAACAAATAAAAAGAAACTTTGTTTATAACACTCCCTTTCAAAAGTATATTTATCATCCAATATTAGTATTTAGCAATCTGTTTTGTTTCAGACTAACATCTCATAATTTGCGGATCAGCTCTACGACAGGAAGTTGTCATATCACATGGAGAACAATCTGTTGAAGGACAATTACAAGTATTAGATCCATCAAAAGTAAAACATTCAGTTGCAAGAGTTTGTAAAATTGATACTACACTTTCAGCTTCACTCGCTGTATTATTGCTCATTACTTTTTTTAAATCCAAATCAAAGTCATCATATTTTCCCATATGTTACTCCTTTCCTTAGATAAATATACTTTTATACGTTTGTATTATTATGATTATACCAGAAATATCAATTTCATTGGCCTCATCACTTTCTATTCTCATGCAAACCATAGCCCCTTCTATTAAGGCTTATATATAATCATCTTTAATAAAAATATACGGTTGCACTTTCCAGAAGTGTGGTTCCGTTATAGGCATATCCGGTTATCTTTAAGCGATAACTATAGCTTTCCGATACCGGATAGGACTTATAATAGTGAACAGAGGTTCCGCTCTCAGATTCCGTCCAGGTTTTAATCGTTTTCCAGGATCCGTCCAACTGCTGCAGTTCGCATTTTGCCTTAACCTTATTCACACCGGTAGTAGTTGCATCGCAAAAGACCTCAACATCTGCATTTCCGTTACTGATCTCCAACACACCCTGGATTCCTCCGATATAAGACCACCGTGGTGTCGGGGATGCAAATGCAGTCATCGTGGCTGCCATTACTAAAATTGATGCTACTAATAAAACTACCTTTCTCTTGAAATTTTTCATGTTACATTTCCTCCTGTTTTTGTTATTTATTACTTATACGTTTGAAGGAAATGAAATATAACAAAATCTATTTAATACTTTCTAAAATTTTTACTGCATTGTTTTTATCAATTATCCCCGATATAAAGAACTGATGATTATCTTTATACATAAGCATCCTGACAACATTTTCTTTCACCGACAAAAATGCACGATTTCCATTAATATCTCTTTCTTCGGTTTCTGCATTTTCTGTATCCATGAAAAATCCCTTTAAATCTTCTCTAAAATACAAATTATAAGCTTGTCCTGTAGCATCATTTTCATAATGCAGTTCAAAATAATTATCTTCTTCTTTTACCTTGGTTACATGAAATCCTTCCAGAACATATGTCGGCTCATACATCTGATATCGACTGCTAAGTTCTGTCTGCACTTCTTCCACTCCATAATACGTTGACTTTTCCATTACCTCTGAAAAGAACCGAAATACCGGAAGTCGGAAGGCCTCCACCTGTGTCACGGTCACCGTAGTCAAACATAAAAATAATGCAATTCCGGCAGCTAACTGAAAATGTTTTTTCCTGCGATACGACTGATGCTCCACTTTATCAGCCATTTTAAAAATCTCCTGCATCCGTTTCTCATGTTCTTCTGAAAAGACATGCGGATGCTCAACATCCTCAGGAAGAGGATACTTCTTCATATCTTCATCTTGCTCCAACTGTTCTTCGAGCGCTAACTCTAATAAGTAATCGCTCTTTTTTTGTTTAAGATCCTTACTCATTTATTCTTCCGCCCTTTCAGTTTTTCATTTAACATAGATTTTGCTCTCATAAATCTGGTATTTACAGTAAATTCCGTAACATTTAAAATTCTCCCTGTTTCCTTCGCCGTCAAATGGTGGAGCAATCGAAATCTCAAAACATCTTGATATTTCTCATCAAGCTCATTAATAACTGCGATTAACTCTTGATAATCCTCTGTTTCTATATAAAGCTCCTCCACACTTTTACTTGCCTGAACAGCTTCGATATATTGAATTTCTTTTTCTGTTTTCCGAATAAAATCAATGGCTGTATTTTTCGTAATCGTAATCATCAGATTCTTACATCTGGGACGTTCAATATCAGCTTCGTCAATTTTCTTTAAAATTCCGATTACTTTTATGAAAGACTCCTCAACAATATCCTCAGCATCTTCAACGCACTTCGATATATCATATGCAACGGAATACATTGTATATTTATATAAAGAATAGATCCTTGCAAACTTTGATTTGTCCTCATCTCTGTCGATCATGTCACATAAAATAATCATAGTTTTTTCCTCTTTTGTGCATAAGATTCCAAATTATTATAGCAAAAGAATCTATTCTTGCAAACAGAAAAACTCTCCCGTGACAGTGTTGTCCCCTTCTTAATCATACAATGATTCATTCATGGTCAACTGAATTCCATTCTTTACAGACTCGATAAATATTAGCGGATATTCCTTAAGCACAACTATCAGAATATTTCTATGATCTTCCTGCTGATTAAAGAATATCGTAAACGCCTCATAGCGGGTACCTTGCCAGCCAAAAGCCGCTTTCGCGGCCTGGTTTGATTACTTCTTCAGTTTTCTGATATTATCTGGCAGCTTTTCCGACCATGGAAGCAGATCGTCTAAGAAGGCTCGATCCGTATCATCCATGTGCTTCGGGATCTCTGTCAGAAGATATTCAAAGTACTCGTATGGTTTTAAATTGTTCGCTTTTGCAGTTTCTGCAATGCTGTAAATAACAGCGGATGCCTTTGCAACGTTAATGGTGTCAATCATCTGCCAGTTTTTCTTGCCAACACAGAAGCCGCGAATGGCACGTTCCGATGCATTGTTGTCCATTGGCACATCTCCATCAGTCAAGAATACACGGAGATATTTTTCCAGATTCAGCATGTAACCGAATGCTTCTTTCAGTTTCGCTGTTCCTACTTCTGCTTCATGCTGTTTCAGGTACGCAAACAAAGCATCTACCAGCGGTTTTACAACCACCTAACGCTGAGCAAGTCGTTCTTCCGATGAAAGGTCTTGGAGTTTTCCTTCCTCCCGGTAGATTGCCTGGATCTGTTTTATAATCAGATAGGACGCGGATTCTTTCTGGGCTTCTTTTGGCACTACGGCGAGTACTTCATCAAAACGCCTGCGCCCATGAACCCAGCATCCCGCTATCGTCAGGTCTTCCCGCTCTTTTTCAAGCGTATGATAAACCTGATAGCCATCTGTTACGCAGATACCGGAACAATCCTTCAGAAATTCTCTTGGATGAGATGCATTTCTGGTTCGCTGATATTCATAAAGAATGATCTGCTTTTCCGGATACAGATAGCCAGATCGGTACACCCACATATAACTCTTAGAACCCGCACTTCGTCCATCACGATTCCATAACAATTCTGGTGTTGCCATTTAATGAACCCCGATAATCCGTGAGTTCATGAAGGCTTTGGGATGTGTGAGAGACATCGAAGGTGTTACGGATTACAGTACCGCCAGGCTGCAGGACTGCTACGGTACTCTTACCCTTTGAAACATCAATACCTACTGCATTGTACATTCTATGTACCTCCAAATGTGTATTTGCATGGATTCCAGCGTTTCTCATTGCCGATTCCATCTCCTGGGGTATCAAACGAACGTACAGTAGTAGTTCAACCTGCATAAATCGAACGGCTGCAATGACAGGCTGACTGACTGGCTTTCATACGGACGCTAATGGTCCTAGGATGTGTCGTCAGACCGATGCCTAATCATTATACAGCTTAAACAATGAGAGGATTAAG
>ERZ773269.2227-NODE-2227-length-15437-cov-6.639969_pt1 | contig 15437 bp, 14 predicted proteins | sample MGYA00511958_ERZ773269 | MGnify/ENA primary metagenome ERZ773269 (study PRJEB29015, sample SAMEA2737761) | human gut metagenome | biome: human gut; feature: human-associated habitat; material: faeces | place: China | collected 2012 ... | reverse complement strand
TAATCTTCAACTTCCATATGCAGTGCCTGCAATGGTGAGCATTGGTGATTCAATGAACTATATTACAGATTATGGTGATTTTACTAAAGTTCTTGAGAGAGTTAATGAGTATTTAGAAGATAACGGAGTATTTGTTTTTGATTTAAAAACAAAGAAGTATTTTTCTGATATTGGTGAGAAAACCATAGCTGAGGACAGGGAAGACAGCAGTTTTATTTGGGAAAATTATTTTGATGAAGAGACAAATATTAATGAATATTATTTGTCAGTATTTGTTAGGGCTGAAGATGGCAGATATGACAAATATGAAGAGGAGCATTTTCAAAGAGGGTATACTTTAAATGAAGTGAAAAAAGCAGTTGAAAAATCAGGACTTAAATTAGAAAAAATATATGAAGCTTTTACTGATAATGAAGGAACTGAAGAAAATGACAGAGTGTACGTGGTAGTTAGAAAAAATTAATGTTGAATAAGGAAAGGAACAACAAAATGGATTATATAGTTAGAGCAGTAGCAGCAGATAAACAGATTAGAGCATTTGCCATTACATCAAGAGAAATGGTTGAAACAGCAAGACAGCATCACAATACAAGTCCAGTTGCAACAGCAGCACTTGGCAGATTATTAACAGGCGGTGCAATGATGGGCGTAATGATGAAGGGGGAAAAGGACATGCTTACTTTAATGATGAAAGGTGACGGTCCAATTAACGGTGTGACAGTTACTGCTGATTCAAAAGGAAATGTAAAAGGCTATGTAGGAAATCCTAATGTACTTATTCCTGCAAATTACGCAGGAAAACTTGATGTAGGTGCAGCAATTGGATACGGAACACTTACAGTAATTAAGGACATGGGTTTAAAAGAACCATATGTTAGTCAGGTGCCTTTGGGAACAAGCGAGGTAGCTGAAGATTTAACATATTATTTTGCATCATCAGAACAGGTTCCTTCTGCTGTAGGATTAGGTGTTTTAATGTCAAAGGATAATACAGTAAAACAGGCAGGTGGGTTTATTGTCCAGCTTATGCCATTTGCTGATGAAGAAGTAATAAATAAATTAGAAGAAAGAGTAAACAACATTAGTTCAGTAACAGAAATGCTTGAAAAAGGAATGACACCTGAGGATATTTTAAAAGAAGTAATGGGTGACATGGATGTTGAATTTACAGATAAAATTGAGACAGGTTTTGTTTGTAACTGCGGTAAGGAAAAAATTGCAAAAGCTTTAGCAGGCATTAGCAAAAAAGATATGGATGAAATTATTAATGACGGTAAGGAAATTGAAGTCAAATGCGACTTCTGCAACACAACATACAAGTTTAGTGTTGAAGAATTACAGACTTTGAGAAAACAGTTCAGATAATTTAGGTGACTAAATACAGTTTAGGTAATTTATGTGATTCAATAGTTTGGGTGATAGGCAGTAGATAGTAAAATAAAATTCTACCGTGAAATTTGGAGAGTTAATTTCAAATTTTAAGTTTGGACTTGCAGCAAAATACTTGCAACAAAATAACAATATATACTGGACTTTCAAACTTTAGAGTGCTAAAATCTAAAAGTAAAGAAACCTGACAATTGAGAGGTATATTATGAGTAAGAATATTAGAAGAACGGAAGTAGATCATTTATTTGAAGCTATACTTACCTTAAAAGATAAGGAAGAGTGTTATACTTTTTTTGAAGACGTGTGTACAATTAATGAATTACTATCAATATCACAGCGATATGAAGTAGCAAAATTATTAAGAGAAGGACAAACATATCTTGATATTTCAAATGCTACAGGAGCATCAACAGCAACTATTAGCCGAGTTAATCGCTCACTTAATTATGGAAACGATGGATATGATTTGGTTCTTGAACGTGTACATGAAAAAGAAGCTGAAAATAAAAACAATTAGGCAAATGTTGAAATGTAAAATAAAGCATATGCGTGATGGCATGTTTGCTGTGTAGAATAAAGAGTATGCGTGGCAATGCATTTTGTATATTATATAATATGGAAAGCAACGTTCTTTATTAAAAAATAATCCCGTAAACGTACAGGTAAAATGTATGTTTACGGGATTGTTGCGTTTGTATTATTTTTCAGTATTTTCTGTATCAGGTAATGAGTCGATTAGTTTTTCAATAACAATTTTTCTAACAAAAGTATCGTAACTTAACATTGTAATCAAGCCCATTGTTTCAAGATATTCTTTATCTTTAACGTTTGCGTCTTTGAAAATTTCACGACATTCATTATATTCAGTTAAAATAGTGTCAGTTAAATTACACTGTTTCGCAAAAGTTAAAAAAGTATTTATTATATTTTCAAGAGGAATTTCCTCATTGTGAAAATATGAATCCAGCAATGGGGTAATAAGTTTATTTACATCATTGATGGAAATAATATTCTTGAAAAAATAAATCATAATGAGAACCATCATATGGTCCTTAGTGTATTTTTTCTTTTCAGGTGATGGAAGCAGACGACTCTTGACATAGTTATTAATCATTGTTTTAGTCATAAGCTTGTCATCTTCGTGCCTTTTAGTATTGGCAAATTTATCATTAAGATAGGTAGTTACCTGATCCATATATAAATCAATGTTTGGAATATCATCAATATTAAAGGTGTCTATATCATCTAGTATCTTTTTAATAAAATCTTCTGAATGCATAACATCTCCTCCTCTCTATAGTATAATACCTAGTAATGAAAACTACAAGATATAAAAAAATAAAACTCATTATGCAAAAAATAAATACAAGATGTGAAAAAAGTATAAAAATAATGCATAAAGTAAAAAAAATATGTATTAATATGTTTTTCAAAATATGGAGAGATGGTACAAAAAAGGGTTATGTGAAATTATATAATTTGATTAAATAAAATAATTAGAGAAAAATGGGAAATAATTAGGGGATATGATTAGAGAAAAAAACAAAAAGAAAGAATTTAAATTGTAAAAAATGAATTTATTTATTATTAGGATTATGTTAGAATAGAGAGACAAACATTTGTTTGATTTTTATATGACGAGGTTTATAAATGAACAAAATATATGATACTTTAAATGACATGCAGCAGATGGCAACTTTTCACACAGATGGTCCGTTGTTGATTCTGGCTGGTGCAGGTTCAGGAAAAACAAGAGTTCTTACTCATAGAATTGCATATTTAATAGAAGAAAAAAGTGTGAATCCATACAACATTATGGCAATTACATTTACCAACAAGGCGGCAGCGGAAATGAGAAGTAGGGTAAATAAGATTGTTGGTTTTGGTGCTGAGCAGGTTTGGGTTAGCACTTTCCATTCAGCCTGTGTGAGAATTCTTAGAAGATATATAGATAGAATTGGTTATAGCACAGATTTTACAATTTATGATACAGATGATCAGAAACGATTAATGAAGAATATTATTAAGGAACTTAACCTTAACACAAAGATTTACAAAGAAAATGCTATGCTTGGAAAGATATCTGATTTTAAAAACAAGCTTATTACCACAGGTGATGTGGCGGCAATGGCAAGAAATGATTTCAAGATGGTGAATATTTCTAAGATTTATGATGAATATCAGGAAGCCTTGAAGAAAAATAATGCGTTGGATTTTGATGATTTAATAATGAAAACAGTGCAGTTGTTTAACAAGTGTCCGGAAGTTTTGGAAGGGTATCAGAATCGACTTCAGTATATTATGGTGGACGAGTATCAGGATACCAGCGTGGCGCAGTTCCGTCTGGTCAGCCTGCTCACCGGGCCGGAGCGCAACATCTGCGTGGTGGGCGATGACGACCAGAGCATCTACCGCTTCCGCGGCGCTACCATTGAGAACATTCTTAACTTTGAAAAACTCTATCCCGGCACCAAGACCATCCGACTGGAGCAGAACTACCGCTCCACCTCCAATATCCTCAACGCAGCCAACTGCGTCATCCAGCACAACACCGAGCGCAAGGGCAAGACCCTGTGGACGGACAACGGTGAGGGCGATAAGGTGCAGGTGTATACCGCCGAGAATGAGCAGGACGAAGCCAGCCATATCGCGGATGTCATCGGTCAGCACTTGAAGGAGGGCGGGCATCTGGCAGACCACGCCATTCTCTACCGTATGAACGCCCAGTCGGCTCCCATCGAAAGCTACTTCACCCGCGCAGGCATCCCGCATAAGATCGTGGGCGGGCAGCGCTTCAACGACCGCAAGGAGGTCAAGGACATTCACTCCTATATGTCTATTGTAGCCAACCCCCGGGACGATGTGCGGCTGCGCCGCATCATCAACGAGCCCGCCCGCAAGATCGGTGCTACCACCGTGGATGTCATTGCAGACCTTGCCGGGCAGCAGGGGGTCAGTATGCTGGATATCATCAGCCATGCAGACCAATACGCGAAACTTTCCCGCGCGGTCATGCCGCTGCTCAAGTTTTGGCAGATCTACCAGCGTTTGCAGGATTCTCTTGCAACCCGCACACTGGACGAGTTTGCCTCCGACGTCATTGAACTGACCGGCTACAAGGCCATGCTGGAAGCAGACGCCGCCAAGGGGCACGAGGATGCCGCCGACCGTCTGCAGAACTTGGGTCAGCTGGTGAACAACGTCAAAAACTACTGTGACCAGCACGGCGAGGAAGCCACGCTGGAGGGCTATCTGGAGGATATCGCCCTCATCAGCGATATCGACAGCTATAACGAGAGTAACGATCAGGTGGTGCTGATGACCATCCACTCTGCCAAGGGTCTGGAGTTCCCCTATGTGTTCCTCATCGGCATGGAGGAGGGCGTTTTCCCCAGCGAGATGAGCAAATACTCCGAAGCAGATCTGGAAGAGGAACGCCGTCTTGCATACGTTGGCATCACCCGTGCCAAAAAGGAACTGTACATCTCCAACAGCGTCACCCGGATGTTGTACGGCCGCACCCAGCGCAACGAGCCCAGCCGCTTTCTGCGGGAGATCGAACCGGAGTATATCGAGGAGACCCGCAGCCCTGTACTGGAACAGCGTTCCCGCATGGGTGGCTGGGGCTCTGAGTACAGTGATACCGTGCCCGGTGGAGCATCCGGTTACTCCGGCCCCTCCGGTTACAGCCGCAGCAGCTACGGCGGCGGTTATGGCTCGGGTTACAGTTCGGGCAACCGCAGCGGCTACCTGAACCGGGAATATAACGCCGGCGAAAGCCGTGGTTTCGGCTCTTCTTACGGAGGAAGAAACCCTGCTTCCTCCGGTTTTGGCAGTCACTATGGCAACAGCTCCACCCAGCCGACCACAAGAAGCGGCGGATTTGGCTCCGCATATTCCGGCGGAAATGCGACGAAAAACACTGTAAAGCAAACAGTCTTTACAGTAAATTCTGCCGTAAAACCGGCAGCTTCCGGTTCAAAGCACTATGAGCCGGGCGACATCGTGGAGCACAAAGTATTTGGCCGCGGCACGGTGCTGAAAGTAAAGCCCGCTGCCGGGGATCAGATCGTAGAGATCAACTTTGAAAAAGTGGGCATCAAGAAAACGATGGCCAATTTTGCGCCCCTGACCAAGATTACGGAGGAAGAATGACCCTATGATGACTGTTCGTTTGATCGCCCACACCCCGGAACCGGAAAAGGTGGTGGCTGCTGCTGCAAAGCTTTGCTACTCCGACGCCCACATCACCGACCTTCTGGACGGTCTGGACGAGGAAAAAACTGCAAAATTCCTGACCATGCTCAGCGACCTTGGCCATGCCAGTCCCATCGAGCACGCCAGCTTTACCTTTGGCATCGAGGGGGTCAGCCGCACTCTGCTTGCCCAGATCACCCGGCACCGCATCGCATCCTTCAGCGTGCAGAGCCAGCGCTATGTGCGTCTGGATGATTTCCGCTATGTGACGCCCCCGGAGATCGAGGCTATCCCGGAAGCAAAGGCGGCTTTCCTTGCCAGCATGGAGGAGGATGCCCAGCGTTATCTCGACCTTGCCCACAAGCTGGAGGAGGGGCACACCGCCCGCCTGATGGCCGAGGGAATGCCGGAAAAGCAGGCACGCGCCAAGGCTTCTAAACAGGCCAACGAGGACGCCCGCTTTGTGTTGCCCAACGCCTGCGAGACCAAAATGGTGGTCACCATGAATGCCCGCAGCCTGATGAACTTCTTCCAGCTGCGCTGCTGCAACCGCGCCCAGTGGGAGATCCGGGAACTGGCTGAAAAGATGTTCACGCTGGTGTACCCGGTGGCACCCCATATCTTTGCCAAGGCCGGCCCCGCCTGCCTGTGCGGCCCCTGCCCGGAGGGCAAGATGTGCTGCGGCAAGACTGCCGAGGTGCGCGCAAAATATGCCGCCATTAAAGAAGGTGCCGCCGTATGAGCAAGGGCAAACTGATTGTGCTGGAAGGGCTGGACGGAAGCGGCAAGGCCACACAGGCAAAGCTGCTGGCAGAGCATCTCGCCGCGCAGGGTGTGCCGGTACAAAAGATCACCTTCCCGGACTATGCCAGTGATTCCAGCGCACTGGTCAAGATGTATCTGGCGGGGCAGTTCGGCCAGCACCCGGACGATGTAAACGCCTATGCGGCTTCCAGCTTTTACGCGGTGGACCGCTATGCCAGCTATAAAACCAGCTGGGGCAGCTTTTATGAGCAGGGCGGTGTGATCATCGCCGACCGCTACACCACCTCCAACGCGGTGCACCAGTGCTCAAAGCTTCCGCAGGAGCAGTGGGAGGAATATCTGCACTGGCTGTTTGATTACGAGTTCCGCCTGCTGGGACTTCCCGCACCGGACAGGGTCATCTATTTGCAGGTAGACCCGGCGGTCAGCCAGCGGCTGATGACCCAGCGCTACCACGGCGACGAGAGCAAAAAGGACGTGCACGAAAAGGATACGGCTTATCTGGCGCGCAGCCGCGCTGCTGCCGAGTTCTGCGCCCGGCATCTTGGCTGGGATACCGTGCACTGCACCAGCGGGGACGCCATGCGCAGCATTGAAGATATCCAGCAAGAGGTACAGCAGCTTGCTCGGAAAACACTGGGCTGAACGATAAAATATGATAAGAGGGGGCATCCTGAACGATGTATCGTCTGATGCAGCCGTCCGATGAGGCGGCAGTGCTGGCTTTGTGGCAGAGCCAGCATCATGATACCGAAGATTTTGCAAAAATGGTACTGGAACGCTTTGCCGGTATGCAGAACATTTATGTGGCTGATGAAAACGACGCCATCGTGGCGGCTGCGCTGGCTGTGCCGGTCACCCTGCAGGGGCGCACGGGCAATTACCTGTGCCTGTGCGGCGAGGGCAGTCTGCTGCTGGCGGGTCTGCTGGATACCCTGTGCGCCCACCAAAAGCTGCGGGGCGCAGGCTTCACCGTGACAGTCCCGGCAGACGCGGCACAGGCCGCTTTGCTGCAGGATAAGGGCTTTGCAAATGCTTTTGCCCTGCGCTGCCTGCCCCGTGAGGTGAGCCGCAACCTGTGGAGTCAGGCTGAATTTGACACGGTGACAGCCAAAAAGCTGTGTGAGCTGCGGGAACGGTTCTGGAAGGATACCGTGCAGCTGAGCCCGGAACGCATGGCGGTGGTGCTGCAGGAGCTGTACGCCCGGGGCGCTACCATCGTGTCCAACGAACATGGCTACGGCATCTACTTCCGCAAGGAGGATACCCTGTATTTTGTGGAGATGATGGCCGACAGCGACCGTGCCGCCGAGATCCTGATGGAAGCCGCCCGCGAGAAGGAAGTCATCGTGGAAAAGGCAGTCATCACGGTAGGTGCTACCCAGCCGCTGTTTCTGGGCGAGGGCACCCGGCAGGAATACGGCATGATCCGCTTTGACGCAGAGCCTTTTGACGTAAGCGAAAGCTATCTGCGTCTGATGCTGGAAAACTGAAAAAAGGAAGGTGCGTATGGCACACAACGATACACACGAAGCCCGCAAAAAGGGCGGTGCAGGCAGAATTCTGCTGGTAGTGCTTCTGCTGCTTCTTCTGGCAGCGGGCGCAGCGGTGCGGTTTGCCTACAATGAGATTCACGGCAATGGTGCACCCGGCAGCACAGAGGTGACTGTAAGCATCCCGCAGGGCAGCGGCGTAGCTACGATTGCCAACAAGCTGAAGGAAGCGGGCGTCATCCACTCTGCCTATCTGTTCCGCTGGTATGTTGGGGAAAAAGGCGCAGCCGGGAAACTACAGTACGGTGATTTTGTTTTACAAACCAGTGCGATTTCCTACGATGCAATCATCGCCACCCTTTCCCAGTACGCCAAGGCAGAAACGGTGCGGGTGACCATCCCGGAGGGCACCACGGCCATTGCCATTGCCCAGAAGATGGAATCCGCCGGTCTGTGCACCGCTGAAGAGTTTTTGAAGGAAGCCAACGAGGGCGATTTCAGCGCTTATACCTTCTGGCAGTATGTCCCGGAGGATAAAGATGCTCCGAACCGCTTTATGAAGTGTGAGGGCTATCTTTTCCCGGAGACCTACGAGTTTTTGAAGGGTGATACGGTGCATAACTATGTGGCTACCTTCTATGCCCAGTTCGATGCACAATTTACCAAGGAAATGTACGCAGCGCTTAAAAAGCAGGACATGACCCTGCCGGAGCTGGTCACCCTTGCCTCCTTTGTACAGGAGGAAGCGGGCAACAGTCAGGACTCCAATGTGGCGCAGGTGTTCCGCAACCGTCTGGCGGAGGGCTCGCCCTACCCCCGGCTGCAAAGCAACACCTCCAGCTATGTCCAGAGCGATGCCGACAACAACTATCTCTGGAACTGGGTCGCGCCCTACTACGGCGGCTGGGATGATATCCCGGAAAATATCCTTGCAGCATACGACACTTACAGCTGCACCGGTTTGCCCGCAGGCCCTATCTCGAACCCCGGCCTTGCCGCCATCAAGGCAGCGCTGGAGCCGCAGCCCGATGAGGAAGCCAAGAACGCTTACTTCTTTGTGACCGACCTCAAGGGCAATTACTACTATGCCCACACGCTGGCAGAGCACAATGCCAACTGCAAAACTGCCGCAGCTGTGAACAAAAGCCTGAAAAACTGAGGAAAGGCCGCTGCACTAAAAACACGGTGCAGCGGCCCCTTTCCCGTTAAAAACTGTGATACATAAGAGAGGAACCTACAAATGTTACAGATCCCGGAACTGCTTGCCCCGGCGGGCGATGCGGAACGTCTGCGTTATGCCATCAACTACGGTGCCGATGCCGTTTACTGCGGCCTGCCGGAGTTCGGTATGCGCTCTGCCCCGGCTAACTTTACCCCGGAGCAGCTGACGGAAAGCGTTATCTATGCCCACGCCCGTGGACGCAAGGTCTACCTGACCATGAACACCCTGCCCACCAACGAGGAGGCCGACCGCCTGCCGGAGGCCATCAAGGAAGCCGCCAAAGCCGGTGTGGATGCCTTTATCGTGGCAGACCTTGGTGTGCTGGACGCCTGCAAGACCTTTGCCCCGGACATTGACGTGCATCTTTCCACCCAGACCGGCATCACCAACTGGGCAGCCGCCCGCGCCGCTTACAAAATGGGCGCAAAGCGGGTGGTGCTGGCCCGGGAGATGACCTTGCAGGATATCGCCATCCTGCGCGATAAGACCCCGCCGGAGCTTGAAATTGAAGCCTTTGTGCACGGTGCGATGTGCATGAGTGTGTCCGGACGGTGCCTGCTGTCCAACTATATGACCGGACGCGACGCCAACCGTGGCCAGTGCGCCCAGCCCTGCCGCTGGAAGTACTACCTGAGCGAGGAGACCCGCCCCGGCCAGCTGTACGAGATCGGTGAAAACGAGAACGGCAGTTATATCCTTAACGCCAACGATATGTGCACCGCGCCCTTCATCGACCTGATCTGCAAGGCGGGCGTGGACAGCCTGAAGATCGAAGGCCGCGCCAAGACCTTCTACTATGTGGCCAGCGTCACCGCCGCCTACCGCAAGGCACTGGACGCCTATCTGGCCGACCCGGCAAACGATAACTTTGAACTGCCGCCGGAGGTGTACGCAGAGCTTACCCGCACCAGCCACCGGCACTACTCTCCCGGTTTCTATTTTGGCCGCGAGCAGGCCAAGCAGGCCACTGACAGCGCCACTTACATCCGCGAGTGGGAGTTCGTGGGCACGGTGGACAGCTGGGAAAACGGCATCGCCCACTGCCAGCAGCGCGGCAAATGGAGCCTTGGGGATACGCTGGAGGCACTGTGCCCGGACGGACGCAGCATCCCGCTTACCCCGGAATGGATCGAGAACGAAGCAGGGGAGCGGGTGGAAAGCACCCCTCACGCCATGGAAAAATACACCATGCCCACCCCGGAGCTGCCGCCCATGAGCCTGCTGCGCCGGAAAACGGTGTAACAGCGTGACAAATAGGAAGGAAAATGCTGTGAAGCAACATAACGCTTCTGGCCGCTACGCCCTTCTGGACGAACTGCGCGGGCTGGATCTGCTCAGTATGATGCTCTATCACGGCTGCTGGGATCTGGTCAATCTCTTCGGCATTCAGGCCGACTGGTATTATGGTCTGCCCGGGCATCTGTGGCAGCAGAGCATCTGTTGGGTGTTTATTCTGTTGTCCGGCTTCTGTGTGCAACTGGGGCATCATACCTTGCGCCGGGGCGCACAGGTGTTTGGGGCAGGGGCGCTTGTCACGGCAGTCACGCTGCTTTTTATGCCGGAGGACAGAGTTATCTTTGGTGTGCTGACCCTGCTGGGCAGTGCTATGCTGCTGACCGGCCTTTTGGAAAAGCCGCTGCGGCGCATTCCACCCGCAGCAGGGTTTGCTATCTCCGCTGCGCTGTTCGCCCTTACCCGCAATGTTTCGGTAGGCTATCTGGGTTTTGGAAGCCTGCGCCTCTGGCTGCCGCAGACACTGTATGTAAACTACGTTACAGCGTATTTTGGCTTTTATCCGTGGTGGTTCTATTCTACGGATTATTTCGCCCTTCTGCCGTGGCTGTTTCTGTTCTGGGCGGGGTACTTTCTCTACGACGTTGTAGGGCGGCAGCGCATGGAGCCCTTGCGCCGCTCGATCTGCCCGCCGCTGGGCTGGCTTGGACGGCACTCGCTGCTGTTGTATCTGCTGCATCAGCCGGTCATCTACGGAGTGCTGTTGGTGGTTTTTCGCGTATTAGGCGGCTGAAACACACGCTTCATGCACTTTTGAGCAAGGCGGCATTGTTGCACCGTGCAAACATTGCGCTAATGCCTTGACAAGCGGAGCAGGGCTGTGGTATCCTGTTGATGGTTAGAAAATACTAACTACAGAATGCGTCATGAAACACGGACGCATTTTCACAGAACATGAAGTTATTCTAAACTAACTACGCAGAGAAAGAGGTAGAGTTTTATGAGCAAAGTAGCAATCGTATTTTGGAGCGCAACCGGCAACACCGAGACCATGGCAAACTGCATCGCCGAGGGCGCAGGTGCTAACGGCACCATCGTGCCCTGCACCGAGATGACCCCCGCAAAGCTGGCAGAGTTTGACGTGGTGGCCTTTGGCTGCCCGGCTATGGGTGCAGAGCAGCTGGAGGAGAGCGAGTTCGAGCCTATGTTTGCTGCACTGGAAGGCTCGCTGAACGGCAAAAAGATCGCACTGTTCGGCTCCTACGGCTGGGGTGACGGTCAGTGGATGCGCGACTGGGCACAGCGCGCACAGGATGACGGCGCACAGCTGTTCAGCGAGGAAGGCCTCATTTGCAACGAAACCCCCGATGATGACGTGCAGGCTACCTGCCGTAAGCTGGGCGCAGATCTGGCTGCTTGGTAAAACCCATGTATAAACTCTTGCTCCATAGGGCAACCTATGGACAAAGAGGTGATAAACATGGAAAACATCGGCGTGACCTGTGATGTCTGCGCGTGCTGCCACAATGTGGACGGCTGCAAATGTGATCTGCCGCAGATCAAGGTGACGGAGCAGTGCAACTGCACCACCCAGCAGGTGGAGACCCCGCACTACTGCCAGAGCTACGAGGAAAAGTAAGTTCCCCACCAACGCACAGCAGCCCCTGCCGGAGAAACCTTTCCGGCAGGGGCTGCTGTTTGTTATATGAACATTCAGCGCAGCGCCACGTTACAGGTGGCAAGGCTGCGGATCAGCGTACCAACGCTGTCCTTCATCTGGATGCCGGCAAAGCCCAGCGCAAAGGCGGCCTGCACGTTTTCCAGTCTGTCGTCGATAAATATGCATTCGCTGGCCTTCAGCTGATACTTTTTCAACAAAGCCTTGTAGATCTGCGGGTCAGGCTTATTCACCTGTACCTCGCAGGAGGCTACACCGCCGTCAAACTGAGCCAGTACGCCGCGCTCGGTCAGCAGCTCCAGCACATCCTGCGGGATGTTGCTCAGGTAATACACGCAATAGCCGTGGTTCTTCAGCCGCCGCACCAGCTCCAGCATCCGCAGACGCGGGCGCAGAATGTGCATCCAGTCGTCCAGAACGCCCTGCACCTCAAAGGCACAGCCCTCGGCGCGGGCGTGCTCCAGCATCCGCTGGTTGCCGTCATAGCGGGAAAGCTTGCCTGCGTCCAGCAACTGCCACTCCTCGCTGCCAAAGGTCAAATCGTAGACCTTTTCCTCCATTTCGGCGTTGCACAGCCGGTCTACCAAGTAGGCCTTGGGGTCAAAATCCACCAGTACACCGCCGATATCAAAAATAATGCTTTTATACATAAATACTGCCTCGCTTGTATTGGATGTTTTCCAGATATTTTCCATAGTATACCACAACCGGGCGGGTGCTTTCCACCCCTTTGGCATAGAAAATGCCGCCCCGGCGTATGCTGTGACAGAAAGGGGAGAGCGCCGTGACGATCCGGGAACTTTGTGAGAAGGAGGTCGTTCAGCTGGAGCAGGGGGTGTGCCTTGGCCGTGCGGACGATCTGGAGCTTGACCCCGCAACGGCGCAGCTGCAAAGCTTGATTTTGCTGGGCAGACCGCGGCTTTTTGGCCTGCTGGGCCGGGACGAGAGCCTGACCATCCCGTGGCAGGAGATCGAGACCATCGGCACAGACGCAATTCTGGTGCATACTGCTGTGCCAAAAGCACCGGCAGCACCTCACGGCTTCTGGCAGCAGCTGCGGGCAAAGCTTGGTCTGTGAAAAATAGGGGAATATTTTGAAAAATAAAACTGTAATTTTTGTAAAATCATGAATGGACATTTTCGGCGAAATGACTATAATAGGCACGAAAGGCTTGTGCAAATAGCAAAGCCACTTTGGAAATAGGGTTCGGGACGTGGAAAGGGATATCGACTATGAAAACATCCAAACAGCTGTTGACCCTGCGGATGCTCTTCCCGGCGGCAGCTTCCTTTATTGTGCTGCTGCTGGGTGAGTGGATCGCGCGCGGGTCACTGACCGCTGATACCTTTATCAGCTTTATTTTCCCCCATTTCGGGGCGTATCTGTTGGCATGGCTGCTGCTGTTTCTGGTGTGGGAGCTGCTGGACTGGGTGCTGCGCATCCCGCCGCTTGCTACGCTGGGTATGGCCGTTTTGGGCTGTGCGCCTTGCGCAGTAAACTTCTATACCATGCAGCTGCGGGGTGAGCCCTTTCTGCCGTGGGATCTGATGCAGGTGTCCGAGGCCGCCGGTGTGGCCTCTGCTGCCGGGCTCAAGCTGCAGACCAGCATGGTGGTCTCCATTGTGCTGGTGCTGGCACTGACGGTGGCAAGCTTCTTTGTTTACCGCGGGCGGCTGCGCCAGCGCTGGTTGCCAAGGCTTGCGGGCACCGGTGCCTCGGCAGCGGCGCTGTGTCTGCTGATCTTCGGCGTTTATTTACAGCCTGCGGTCACGCAAGTTTTGGGCATCACGCCGGATGCGTGGATGCAGGATCGCTACTATCGTTACTACGGTGTACTTACCGGTTTTATGACCAACCTCACCAATTTGGAGATCGCCAAGCCCGAGGGCTACTCGGAGCAGGCAGTGGACGATATTCTGGATAACGTGGCCGAGAGTGAGAAATTCTCCACCGGCCCCATGTATGCAGGCAGCTATGCCGCCACCACCCCCAAGGAGGAGCAGGCAAAGCAGCCTACCATTATTTATGTGATGGACGAGTCCTACTGGGATGTTTCGGAGCTGGAGCAGTACGGCATCACCTTTGATACCGATATATCACAGAACCTTCACGCTCTGCAGCAGACCAGCGCTTACGGCAGGGCATACAGCCCCAGCTTTGGCGGCGGCACCTGTGATGTGGAGTTTGAAGCTCTGACCGGCTACTCCGTGTCCTTCCTGCCCAGCGGCAGCAAACCCTACCAGCAGCACGTCACAAAGCCCATGTTCGCCCTGCCCAATTACCTTAAACTCAAGGGCTACCAGACCGCTGCGGTGCACTGCTTCTGGGCAAAATACTGGAGCCGCGATAAGGCCTACCCCAACCTCGGCTTCAGCGATTTTATCAGTCTGGAGGATATGCACGGCGTGACCAAGGTGCGCAAACACTACTGGACCAGCGGCCTTGTGACCGATGACTCCATGGCCGACCAGATTATTCAGCAGTATGAAAAGATGAGCACTTCCTCTGATAAGCCCATCTTCCTGCACGCAGTCACCATGCAGAACCATACCAATTATAATAGGGATAACTACCCGGACGACGAGCGGGTGCACGTCGTGTCCCATCCGGTGGGGCTCAAGAGCAGCACCGTGGGCGCGCTGGAAGATTTTGCTACCGGCATCCGGGATGCAGACGCCATGCTGGGCAAGCTGACGGCGTACTTCTCTCAGGTAGACGAGCCGGTCATTCTGGTATTCTGGGGCGACCACTATAACCCCATTGATTCCAACTACGATGTCTACACCACCACCGGCTACGCAAGCGGCTCCAGCACCGACCCCCGTCTGCACCAGACCACGCTGCTGATGTGGTCGAATTACAGCCAGCAGCAGGTGGACTTTGGCACCATTGCCGCCTACGATATCTCCCCGGTGATGATGGAACTGTTCGGGCTGGAGCAGCCGCTGTACTTCCAGTTCCTCAACCGGCAGCTGCGGGTCGCCAGCCGCAGCTGTACCCGCGGCACCACCATGAATCTGGATGGCACCACCACCCAGCAGCCCACGGAGTTCCAGCAGCGCTGGACAAACGAGCACTGGATGCTGCAATACGACCTGATGTTCGGCAAGGGATACGCCCTCAACCGTATGGGTGTTGCAGGTTTGAGCGGGATGAATACGGGCAAATAAGAGAAAAAGTAAGCATTTCTTTATACAAAACAGAGAAAACCACTTGCAACCGCATTCTTTTTGTGCTATTATAACAAAGCATTACACACGCATCACTATGCCCTTTTGTGCCCTTTTGGGTTGAGGGCAGTCCGCCGGTACCCGATGTACTGTGCAGATCACGGTGTGCGGAGGCAAAACAATATCTGGAGGTATTTTATTATGGCAGTCGTTTCTATGAAGCAGCTTCTCGAGGCAGGTGTGCACTTCGGTCACCAGACCCGCCGCTGGAACCCCAAGATGGCTAAGT
>ERZ773269.2226-NODE-2226-length-15438-cov-17.366378_pt1 | contig 15438 bp, 15 predicted proteins | sample MGYA00511958_ERZ773269 | MGnify/ENA primary metagenome ERZ773269 (study PRJEB29015, sample SAMEA2737761) | human gut metagenome | biome: human gut; feature: human-associated habitat; material: faeces | place: China | collected 2012 ... | reverse complement strand
CTGTTAAACGTCGTGGTGCTGTACGTAAAGCTAAACTGTACTACCTGCGTGAGCGCACTGGTAAGTCTGCTCGTATCAAAGAGCGTCTTAACTAAGATTCGCTTTCGCGACATCCTGACAAAAAGGGCTGGCCTCAGGGCCGGCCCTTTTTTTATCTTTGTTGTAACCATCGTGATGTAAATCATTTACAATACGCCCTCTATTCGGAGGGGCGGTGGTCAGTAACAGTTTTCAGCAAACGACACCTAAACGGCGAGCCGCCTGGCTGGCGCTGTTGGCGATCCTGCTGATCGTGGTGGCCCCCCTGATCTCCGTCTCCCTGCAAAAAGACCCTATGAGCGCCATGCCCGGCATGCACCACGCCATGATGATGGACAGCTCGCCAGCGAGTATGGCGCAGATGCCCGGCCACGATATGGCGATGATGCACAGCACAGACGGTGCTACGCCTACCGGACACGAACTGCCGCTGGACCATGCCGAAGCCTGTGGCTATTGCGTGCTGTTAGCCCATGTCCCAGGGCTGATTTTCGCGCTGGCGCTGTTCGTCGCCATGCTCCTGCGGCGCATTCGCCTGCCGGCTTCTCGCCCGGTATTAAAACACTGGCGCTACTTTCCCAGGCTCTACCCCGAAACCCGCGCCCCGCCGCGGCTGTCTGCTTTTTCCCTTTCATAAAAATCAATCTGCGCACCGCGCAACGACCTCTTTTGCTTTAAAAAAGGAAAAGTATGACAACCTGCACCTCGCGCGCGGCATGGCTGAACCTGCTGCGTCGCCTCCATTTCTATATCGGGCTGTTTATCGGACCGTTTATCTTTGTCGCAGCCCTGACCGGTACGCTTTATGTGGCGACGCCGCAACTGGAAAACTGGCTCTATCACGATGCGCTGTATGGCCTTCCCGAAGGCACCCCGCAGCCGCTCAGCGCCCAGATTGCGCTGGCAGAAGAAGCGACCCAGGGTAATCTGCGGCTGCTGGCGGTGCGTCCGGCCCCCGTGGTGGGCGAGACCACCCGCATTATGTTTGCCGATCCGCGTCTCGGGGAGTCGGAATCCCGGGCCATTTTTGTCGATCCGATCGCGCTGCGGGTGAAGGGCGATATGACGGTCTACGGCACCAGCGGCATCCTGCCGCTGCGTCAGTGGATTGACTATGCGCATCGTTCGCTGCTGTTGGGCGACATCGGGCGGCTCTACAGCGAACTGGCTGCCTCATGGATGTGGGTGGCCGCGCTGGGGGGCATTGCCCTGTGGGCGATGACGCGTCCAAAACGGCGGATCAATAACGCCCTGCAGAATCATCGTCGGCTGCACGTGACGCTGGGCTGGAGTTTACTGCTGGGCATGCTGCTCTTCTCCGCCACCGGCCTGACCTGGTCGCAATGGGCCGGCGGCAATGTGGATAAAATGCGGGCGGCTTTCGGCTGGTGGACGCCGCAGGTCAATACCCTGCTGCACGGTGAGGCACCGATGGCACACGATCCCCATGCCGGGCATCACAGGGAGGCGATGGCCATGACCCAGCATCAGCCAGCGCAGTTTGACCGGGCTCTGGCGGTGGCCCGTCAGGCGGGGCTGAACGCCAGCCGGCTGGAGATCCGTCCCCCGGTATCAGACGGACGCGCCTGGACGGTGAATGAGATCGACCGCCGCTGGCCGACGCAGGTGGATGCGGTAGCGATCGATGGCGCCACGATGGAGGTGGTGGATCGCACCCATTTTGCCGACTTTCCTCTGATGGCGAAACTTACCCGCTGGGGCGTCGATTTCCATATGGGGATCCTCTTCGGTCTGGCGAATCAACTGCTGCTGGTGGGGTTTGGCTGTGCGCTGTGCGTAACCATCGCCGTGGGGTACCGGCTGTGGTGGATGCGCCGTCCGCCTCAGGCCGTCTGGGATCCGGCGCATTCGCTGCTGCGGGCGTGGCTGTCGCTCGCCTGGCCTGCCCGTGGGCTGGTGCTGGGGATAGCGTTAGCCCTGGGTCTGGCCATGCCATTGATGGGCATCAGCCTGGTGTTGTTCATTGCCGTTGACTACCTGCGCTGGCGCGCGGCAACGGCAATGAGGATGGCGAAGTCCAGCGATTAAGCGGACGTTTACGGCGTGCTGATGACCACCGTGACCCGGCGGTTTTCAGCGCGCCCGGCCGCGGTGTCGTTGCTGGCGATCGGGTATTTTTTGCCAAGGCCGCGGGTGACTAAATTACTGCGCGGGATATGGGCGCCTTCCGCCCAGGCATCGGCTACGCTGTTGGCCCGCTTAAGCGACAGGGCTTCGTTATAGCTATCCTCACCATAATTATCGGTGTGGCCTTCAAGGCGGCTATGCGTTATCCCGGTTGTCGCCAGCCGCGAGGCCATTTGGGTGATCTGCTGGCGGCTGTCGGGACGTAGTCGGTAGTCATTCTTGTCAAACAGGATGCTATCGGATAAGCCCAGGGACCAATCGCCATTGCTTTCAGTGAAACCGTAAGATTTCATCGCCGCCACCTGCTCGGGGGTAAATTTTCCCTGAGGAGCCTGGCAACCTGTCAAAAGCGCCGCCGCCATCAGGGCGGGGGCGAAATATTTCGTGATCATAATGCGTCCTTTATTATTTCAGCGTCTGCTGGATACGTTGGTTTTTCATCCGATACATATTCTGATCGGCAAGTTCTTGCAGTGATTCCGCAGTGGCGTGCTCCCACGCCAGGGCATAACCGACGCTCAGCGAGAGCGTGGCGCTATGGCCATTGTGCAGATTGAATGGCGGAAGAAATTGTTCCGACAGCGCCTGGCACAGGGCCTGGACTTCTGCTTCCGAGCGCACCTCGCGCAGCAGAACGGCAAACTCATCGCCGCCGAGACGCCACGCCAGATGGCGTTTACCGGCGAAAGTCATCAGGCGGCTGGCGACTTCCATCAGCACTTTATCGCCCGCCGCATGTCCCCAGTTGTCATTGATCAATTTGAAGTTATCGCCATCGAGAAACAGTAACGCTGAGGTCTGGTGATCCACTTCATTTTTCATCAGCTCGGCAAGCGCGTTGCGAAAGGCGGCGCGGTTAGCCAGTCCGGTCAACGGATCGTGTAACGAGCTGCGCAACAGCTGAGCATTTTTGGCCTGCAGCTGGCGCTGCCAGTCCTCCATCTCCCCCAGCAGACTGTTAAAGTCCTGGGCAAACAGATGGAACTCCTCGATACGCTCCTCCGGCACCCGCCGGGAGAAGTGGCGGTTTTCGCGAATATCATGCACGACCTCGGTGATGCTCTGCAGGGCGGCGACGATCCCCCGGTGCAGGGAGTGGGTCAGCAGCAGGCCGATAAACGAGGCGAGCAGAATGCTGCCTGTCAGTACCAGAATCGAGATGCCCAGAAAGTGGCTAATTAGTTCATCAAGCGCGGTTAGTCGCAGCTCGCCGATTTGTTTGCCCTGGTGCCAGATGGGCTGCACCGTGGGCTCCGGAAACAGCCATTTACTGATAAGGCCGCTCACTTGTTCTTTGTTGGCCAGCGGTTCGTGGCGCCATGCGGCGAAGGGCTGCTTCTGGCCGTTGAGCACGATTGCCTGGGAAATCTGCCCTTGCTTCCCCAGCGAAGCGAGGGTCTCCTCTGCTGCCGCGCTGTCGCCAAACACCAGGGCGGCTTCGAGACTGCGGCCCATGGTCGCGGCAGTGAGCTCAAGGTTTTTCTGCGCGTACTGCTTGAGCGTGAAAATAGAGGCCGTGCTCAGCAGCAGCCAGACCAGCGTCATGGAAATCACCACGCTTATCACGCTAATGCGACGCAACGCGCGTTTGAACGTCGGGCGCGATGTCTGTGAAAAGTCCTTATTCATGTGGTTTCTTCCGGGCAAGCATCAGGACGTCCGGGTTAACCCGAACCCCGCTGTGCGTCAGAACGTCCAGATTAACGGAGAAGCGGACCCTGTCGTCGTTGATGATCAGGCAAAACGCGCTACCAATTGAGCAATCCGTATTTTGTTCTGCGATGAGTAACAGCGGCCTCGAGCCATAGTGGCGAGTTAATTCCGACTGTTGGGTCGGCGATTCGCTGCCAAAATAAAAACCATCGCAGGTTGTTTTTAACGCTTCTTCACTATTACGTACTATCACCGGTTGATAGGGCAATGCATCCGGATCTTCATGAGCCAGGCTATGGGTGAAGCGTGATGAGGCAAAAATGCACAGCTTCGGCGCCCCTGTTAATGACGGCCAACGGGTATAGGTCACGATCCCGGAAACAATCGCGCGAACATGTTCTGAAGGTCCGGCAGCAAAAACAGGAGATACCGCGATGAGAAAAAATACAGTCAATAAAAGACGGTGTAATACTGTCATTAACGCTTCCGTCAAATTCGCCCTGGCGCGGGAAAAGCCGCTGCCGATGCCCGGCGAAGAATATCACTGATAGCAAAACCCGTCATTAGATGCGCCCTTTGCTTTGGGACAAATCTCACCAGGATTTTTCGTAATGCCGATGGCTCTGATGAGCCATTTTGGCGCGATTTTGCTATGTGTAAATATTTTTGTACGCTTAATGCCGTGGAAAGTGCCAATTAATTTATTGGTGTAAAGTAAAATTTACGTAATATGGATTGAATTCTTTACTTTGTATGGTATCGTTACGTCATGCCCGCTGAGGCAACCCCTATCGCAAACGAGCTACACAGGATCGCAATCATGCAAAAAGACGCGCTGAATAACGTACATATTACCGACGAACATGTGTTAATGACCCCGGAGCAACTGAAGGCGGAATTCCCCCTGAGCGTTGAACAGGAAGCGCAGATCGCGCACGCCCGTGAAACCATCTCCGATATCATCGCCGGCCGCGATCCGCGCCTGCTGGTGGTTTGCGGTCCTTGCTCCATTCACGATCCGGAAGCTGCGATCGAATATGCTCGTCGGTTTAAAGCCCTTGCCGCAGAGGTCAGCGATAGCCTCTACCTGGTGATGCGCGTCTATTTTGAAAAACCCCGTACTACCGTCGGCTGGAAGGGGCTGATTAACGACCCGCATATGGATGGTTCGTTTGATGTTGAAGGCGGCCTGAAGATTGCGCGTCGTCTGCTGGTCGAGCTCGTGAATATGGGACTGCCGCTGGCGACGGAAGCGCTGGATCCCAACAGCCCGCAGTACCTTGGGGATCTGTTCAGCTGGTCCGCCATCGGCGCGCGAACCACGGAATCTCAGACGCACCGCGAAATGGCCTCTGGTCTTTCCATGCCGGTAGGCTTTAAAAATGGCACCGACGGCAGCCTGGCCACGGCCATCAACGCCATGCGCGCCGCGGCGATGCCGCACCGTTTCGTCGGTATCAACCAGGCCGGGCAGGTCTGCCTGCTGCAAACGCAGGGTAACCCGAACGGCCATGTGATCCTCCGCGGCGGTAAGGCGCCAAACTACGGTCCGGACGATGTGGCGAAATGCGAAAAAGAGATGGCGCAGGCGGGACTGAAGCCGTCGCTGATGGTAGATTGCAGTCATGGGAACTCCAATAAAGATTTCCGCCGCCAGCCGGCCGTGGCTGAATCCGTTGTCGCGCAGATTAAAGATGGCAATCGCTCCATTATCGGCCTGATGATTGAGAGTAATATCCACGAGGGCAATCAGTCCTCTGAACAGCCGCGTGAGGCGATGAAATACGGCGTTTCGGTAACGGATGCCTGCATCAGCTGGGAAACCACCGATGCGCTACTGCGTGAACTGGATAAGGATCTCCGCGGCCACCTGGCGGCCCGTTTGGTGTAAGAGGAAAGTATGGTTGCTGAACTGACCGCGTTACGCGATCAAATTGATGAAGTAGATAAAGCGTTGCTTAGCCTGCTGGCTAAGCGCCTGGAACTGGTGGCCGAAGTCGGCGAGGTGAAGAGCCAGTATGGCCTGCCGATTTACGTCCCGGAACGCGAGGCGGCGATGCTCGCCTCCCGGCGAGAAGAGGCGGCTGCGCTCGGCGTTCCGCCGGATCTGATCGAGGACGTTCTGCGTCGCGTGATGCGCGAATCCTATTCCAGCGAAAACGACAAAGGCTTCAAAACCCTTTACCCGAATCTGCGGCCGGTAGTGATCGTCGGCGGCGGCGGGCAGATGGGGCGTCTGTTTGAGAAGATGTTAACGCTGTCCGGCTATCAGGTGCGCATTCTGGAAAAAGAGGACTGGGCGCGGGCGACGGATATCGTCGCCGATGCCGGCATGGTCATTGTCAGCGTGCCGATTCACACCACCGTGGAGACGATCGCCAGGCTGCCGCCGCTGCCGGCGGATTGCATTCTGGTCGACCTTGCCTCGGTTAAAGCAGAGCCGCTGCAGGCGATGCTGGCGGCGCATCAGGGCCCGGTACTCGGCCTGCACCCGATGTTTGGTCCGGACAGCGGTAGCCTTGCCAAGCAGGTGGTGGTCTACTGCGATGGCCGCCAGCCAGAGGCCTATCAGTGGTTCCTCGAGCAAATTCAGGTCTGGGGCGCGCGCCTGCATCGCATCAGCGCGGTGGAGCACGATCAGAACATGGCCTTTATTCAGGCGTTGCGCCACTTTGCCACCTTCGCCTATGGGCTGCATCTGGCGGAAGAGAATGTGCGCCTTGAGCAGTTGCTGGCGCTCTCGTCACCCATTTACCGGCTGGAGCTGGCGATGGTGGGCCGTCTGTTTGCCCAGGATCCGCAGCTCTACGCCGACATTATTATGTCTTCGGAAAACAACCTGGCGCTGATTAAGCGCTACTACCAGCGGTTTGGCGAGGCGATCGGTCTGCTGGAGCAGGGCGATAAGCAGGCGTTTATCGATAGCTTCCGTAAAGTCGAACACTGGTTTGGCGATTACGCGCAGCGTTTCCAGAGCGAGAGCCGCACGCTGCTGCGTCAGGCGAACGATAATCGGCAGTAAAGCGAAAATGGTGTATACAATAAAGCCAGCGACCGCTGGCTTTTTTTATAGGGATGACAACGATGGCTGAACCACAACCGCTGTTTGACTACACCGGATACCTGCCGGAATGCCCGACCTGGAGCGAGGCAGAGCAGGCCCTTTACTGGGCCGATATTATGGAATGTGAAATTCACCGCTACGATACCCGCAGCGGCGAACACCAGGTGCTGCAATTTCCGGAGGAGGTCGGCTGTTTTTCCTTGCGCGAGAAGGGTGGGTTTATCGTTGCATTGCGCAGCGGTATCTGGCTGACCGACGCCCACGGTCTGCTACGGCGTAAAGTCTGCGATAACCCGAGCAATCCGGAACTGGCGCGGTTTAACGATGGCGGGACCGATCGCGATGGGCGCTTTTATGCCGGCACCTTCTGGGGCCCGGGGGATTATAACGGCGCGCTGCTGATGCGGGTCGATAACGACCTGAAGCCGACGGTGATCCAGTGTGACATCCATGGCGCCAACGGTCTGGCGTTTAGCGCCGACCGGCGCTGGATGTATACCTCCGATACGCCGAACGCCGTGATCTACCGTACGCCGCTGGATGAGCAGGGTGAGCCTGGCCGGCGCGAAGTCTTTCGCCGTTTTCAGCCTGGCGAAGGGATACCGGACGGGGCGGCGATTGACGTGGAGGGGTGTTACTGGAGCGCAATGTTTGACGGCTGGCGGATCGCCCGTTTCTCTCCGCAGGGTGAGGAGCTGGAGTCCCACCCGATGCCGGTACGTTGCCCGACGATGGTCTGCTTTGGCGGGGCGGATATGCAAACGCTCTATATCACCACCACCCGGGAAAACATGGAGGACGATGAGCTGGCGCAGTATCCGCTGTCCGGCGCCATCTTCACCCTGCCGGTGGCGGTGGCAGGGATGAAGAAATTACCGTTCCGCGAACGTTAAACCGGATCCACCGGCACGACGTTTTCGCTGGGGTAGCAACCGAGAACCTTCATGGAGCGGGTGATCTCCGCCAGCTCCTTCAGCGCCTTGCGCATGGGCATCGAGTCCAGGTTTGCCTGAATATCGAGATAAAACATCTCTTCCCACGGATTGCCATGGATGGGGCGAGATTCCAGTTTGGTCATGATCAGATTGTGATTGCGCAGCACCAGTAAGGCTTCCACCAGGGCACCCGCCTGCTGACCGGTCGCCATTAACAGCGTGGTCTTCGCCGGAACCTGATCGGAGACGTTTACCGATTTGCGCGCCAGAACGAGGAAGCGCGTAATATTCTGCGTCTGGTTGGCCTGGCAGTGCTCCAGCACCTGCAGGCCGTACAGAGCGCCGCCCGCTTCGCTGCCCAGCGCCGCGACGGTCGGGGCGTTCGCCTGCGCGACTTTTTCCATCGCCGCTGAGGTGCTCTCGGTATATTCAATTTTCCAGTGCGGGTAGCGACTCAGATACTGGCTACACTGCTGGAACGGTTGCGGATGGCTGTAGACGGTCTGAATTTTATCGGCATCCGTCGAGGTGCTGACCAGTACGCAATGATCGATAGGGATCGTCAGCTCGCCTACGATCGACAGGCTGGTGTGCTGCAGCAGATCGTAGACATCGTTGATCCCGCCGGAGCTGGTGTTTTCAATCGGCACTACGGCGTAATCGGCCTGGCCGGTTTCCACCTGATTAAAAATATCGGCGAACTTCGCGCAGCCGCTTTCAATAAACTGCTCAAAGTGGCGAGCGGCGTACTGACGCGCCGCCAGATGCGAATAAGAGCCTTTGGGACCGAGGAACGCCACGCGAGCCGAATGCGGGTTAATTTTATTCAAATGCTGCTGCAGCAGGGTTTGCTGGGTAAGTACAGAGTCTTCGATAATCAGCTGGAACAGGCGGGTGATGTAATGAGCGTCCAGATTATGGCGCTTGCCGAGGGTCATCAGACGCTCCAGCAGATCGCGTTCGCGGTCAATATCACGCACCGGGCGATGGGAGGCCAGTTTGGCTTTACCAACCTCAACAGCCAGCCCGCGACGCTCCGCCAGCAGAGCAAGCAGTTTCTCATCCAGCGCGCTTATCTTGTCGCGCAGCGCCAGTAATGGGTTTTCCTCGGTCATAGATGTTGCCTTTGTTGTTATCCAATAAAAAAGGCCTCCCGGGTGGGAGGCCTTATTGTTCGTCTTCGCATTCTTTCTTATACGACGAATTGCCTCCCGGTCAGGGGAAGGTAAAAAAGAATGCGAAGAAGAACGGGACGAGTTTCATGATGAATTCCTTTAAGTAGTGGGGATTACAGTACCTGTACTGTTTTCACTCTGTCAATAAAAAACGCGCCCGAAGGCGCGTGGCATGACACAACTTAAGTTAAGGATTACTCTTCTTCTTCCACAAAGCCTGCCTCTTTCACCGACGTCGCGGCGCGGCGGGCTTCCCCTTTGTGTTGCACTTTATTGAGCTGCCGTTCCAGCTTGTTGATCAATTCGTTAATGGCGGCGTACATATCTTCATGACGCGCACTGGCAACCAGATGGCCGTTTGGCGTGTTGATGGTTGCATCAGCGATAAAACCCTGCGGCTCCTTAGACAGAATGATGTGCGGGTTAATTAAATGAGTTTGCCACTTATCCAGTTTGGCGAGACGGTCTGCGACATGCTGGCGGATTGCCGGAGTAATTTCCATTTGTTTACTGGTAATGTTCATTGTCATAAATTTTACCTCTTGTCTTTCCCGTCTTGGTGAATCCAGCATACCTTTCCTAATGTCAAAATGTGTGATCTAAATCACGTTTTATTGTCACTTTTTGTCAACGAATTCATTTTGTGAGACAGGGCAGGAAGAAGTGAGATTTTACTTGTCGAACCTGCCAAAGCAGGCCATATTTGATGAGTTAACTCGACGCTAAACCGCTTCAGCTAACCAGGATAACGAATAAAAAAACGGCAGCCAGTGGCTGCCGTTTGCGATCCATGAGTCAGGCTCAGGTGTTCTTACTGTTCGCGGCGATAATCTTCGCGACTTTGTCCGCCTGAGCATTCATCTGCATTTGACGATAGGCATTTTCCATCTTCGGCAGGGCATCGCGGGTGGCCTGGGTATCCGGATAGTTACGCATCATACCTTCCACGCGGTTAACGACGGCAACCCATGCGCCGCGGTCGGTATAGTAATCCACCACCGACAGCTCATACTTCGCCAGGCGATCTTTCAGGAATACCATGCGCTTATAGGCATCCGTGGCATACTGGCTGTTCGGGTAGCCGCGTACCAGTTTGGAGAAGTCATTGAAGGCATCGCGCGCGTGCTGCGGATCGCGGTCGGAACGATCGACGCCGAAGAAGCCCTGCAGGGCGCTGTCATCCAGAGCCATGTTGGTCAGGCCGCGCATATAGATGACGTAGTCGATGTTCGGATGGGTGGGATTCAAGCGCATGAAGCGATCGATGGCCGCTTGAGCCAGCGGCAGATCAGCGTTTTTGTAATACGCATAAATCAGATCCAGCTGTACCTGTTGGGAATAAGGGCCGAATGGATAACGGTTATCCAACGCTTCCAGTTGCGTTATCGCCTGTTTCCAGTTACCGTCCTGCAGTTTTTGCTGGGCGGTCGCGTAGATTTCATTCGGCGGATTATCAGGCACCTCTTCCTTAGAGCCGGAGCAACCCACCAAAGCCAGGCTCAGTGTGGCGGCTGCCACCAGGTATTTCATGCGCGTCATGACGTTTTGACTTCCTCAAAATGTTTATGCGGGAGAATCTCTGTTCCTGCTCCCGATTAAGACCAGCTACAATAGCACACTATATTAAACGGCAAAGCCGTAAAACCCAACGTTAAACGAAGAAGCTGTATATGGCACAACGAGTACAACTCACCGCAACGGTGACCGAAAATCAACTCGGTCAACGCTTAGATCAGGCTTTGGCCGAATTGTTCCCTGATTATTCGCGATCGCGGATAAAAGAATGGATCCTCGACCAACGCGTATTAGTCAATGGCACCATTGGCGATAAACCGAAAGAAAAAGTGCTGGGGGGAGAACGCATCGCTATCGATGTGGAAATCGAAGAAGAGGCGCGCTTCCAGCCGCAGGATATTCCGCTCAATATCGTTTACGAAGATGATGACATCATCGTGATCAACAAACCGCGCGATCTGGTTGTACATCCTGGCGCGGGTAACCCTGACGGTACTGTGCTGAATGCGCTGCTGCACTACTATCCGCCTATTGCCGATGTGCCGCGTGCGGGTATCGTCCACCGTCTGGATAAAGACACCACCGGTCTGATGGTGGTGGCGAAAACCATTCCAGCGCAAACCCGGCTGGTGGAGTCGCTGCAGCTGCGCGAGATCACCCGTGAATACGAAGCGGTGGCGATCGGTCATATGACCGCTGGCGGTACGGTTGAAGAACCGATCAGCCGTCATCCGACCAAGCGTACCCATATGGCGGTGCACCCGATGGGCAAACCGGCGGTGACCCACTACCGCATTATGGAACATTTCCGCATCCATACCCGCCTGCGCCTGCGTCTGGAAACCGGTCGTACGCATCAGATCCGCGTGCATATGTCGCATATCACCCATCCGCTGGTAGGCGACCAGGTGTATGGCGGCCGCCCGCGTCCGCCGAAGGGCGCGTCGGAGGAGTTCATCACCGCGCTGCGTAAATTCGACCGCCAGGCGCTGCACGCCACCATGCTACGTCTGTACCACCCGATTACCGGCATTGAAATGGAGTGGCACGCGCCCATCCCACAAGATATGGTCGAGCTCATCGAGGCGATGCGCGCCGATTTTGAAGCCCATAAGGACGATATTGACTGGTTATGACTAAACTGATTGTACCGCAGTGGCCAATGCCCGGCAGCGTGGCGGCCTGTAGTTCTACCCGCATCGGCGGCGTGAGTCTGCCGCCCTATGACTCGCTCAACCTGGGCGCCCATTGCGGCGACAATCTGCAGCATGTCGAAGAAAACCGGCGGAGGATGTTTGCCGCCGGCGGCTTACCGTCTTACCCGGTTTGGCTTGAGCAGGTTCATGGTACCGATGTGCTCACGCTGGACGGCGGACCCTATCCGTCGAAACGCGCGGATGCCTCTTATAGCCGTACGCCAGGGACTGTCTGCGCGGTGATGACCGCTGACTGCCTGCCGGTCCTGTTCTGTAACCGCGCCGGTACCGAAGTCGCCGCGGCGCATGCGGGATGGCGCGGCTTATGCGAAGGGGTTCTGGAAGAGACGGTCGCCCGTTTCGCCGATAAAGCCGATAACATTATGGCGTGGCTCGGACCCGCCATCGGTCCGCAGGCGTTTGAGGTGGGCCCAGAAGTTCGCGACGCTTTTATGGCTAAGGATGAGAATGCGCATCAGGCTTTTCGTCCGGCAGGCGAAAAATATTTTGCTGATATCTACCAGCTGGCTCGGCAGCGCCTGGCAAACGTCGGCGTTGAGCAGATTTTCGGCGGCGATCGCTGCACGCTAAGCGAAAAGGATGATTTTTTCTCTTACCGGCGCGACAAGACCACCGGTCGTATGGCAAGTTTCATTTGGCTGATATAACCTAGAGAATCAAGACGATCCAGAAGGCAAACTTATTTTTCGCATAGTTCAGGTCTTTAACCTTGAATAATTGAGGGATGACCTCATTTAATCTCCAGTAGCAAATTTGACCTGTTTATGGGAGGAGTTATGCGTCTGGATCGTCTTACTAATAAATTCCAGCTTGCTCTTGCCGATGCCCAGTCGCTCGCGCTGGGGCACGACAACCAATTCATCGAACCTCTTCATTTAATGAGCGCCTTGCTGAATCAGGAAGGGGGATCGGTACGTCCTTTATTAACCTCGGCGGGCGTGAATGCCGGGAAACTGCGCACTGACATCGAACAGGCTCTGAGCCGTTTACCGCAGGTGGAAGGCACCGGCGGCGATGTGCAACCTTCTCAGGATTTAGTGCGGATCCTGAACCTTTGCGACAAGCTGGCGCAAAAGAAAAAGGACAACTTTATATCGTCAGAACTGTTTGTTCTGGCGGCGCTTGAATCACGCGGTACGCTGACCGACCTTTTAAAATCCGCCGGAGCAACAACCGCCAACGTGACTCAGGCGATTGAACAAATGCGCGGAGGTGAAAGCGTGAACGATCAGGGTGCCGAAGACCAACGTCAGGCATTGAAGAAATTTACCGTCGATCTCACCGAGCGTGCCGAACAGGGCAAACTGGACCCGGTTATCGGCCGTGATGAAGAGATCCGCCGTACCATTCAGGTACTGCAGCGCCGTACCAAAAACAATCCGGTGCTGATTGGTGAACCCGGGGTGGGTAAAACCGCTATCGTCGAAGGCCTGGCGCAGCGTATCGTCAACGGCGAAGTGCCGGAAGGGCTGAAAGGCCGCCGGGTACTGGCTCTGGATATGGGCGCGCTGGTGGCCGGGGCGAAATACCGCGGTGAGTTTGAAGAGCGTCTGAAAGGCGTGCTGACCGACCTGTCGAAACAGGAAGGCAACGTCATTCTGTTTATCGACGAACTGCATACCATGGTTGGCGCTGGTAAAGCCGACGGCGCGATGGACGCGGGCAACATGCTGAAGCCGGCGCTGGCGCGTGGTGAACTGCACTGCGTCGGGGCGACGACGCTCGACGAATACCGTCAGTACATTGAAAAAGACGCTGCGCTGGAGCGCCGCTTCCAGAAGGTGTTCGTCGCCGAGCCGTCGGTAGAAGATACCATCGCTATTCTGCGCGGTCTGAAAGAACGTTATGAACTGCACCACCATGTGCAGATCACCGACCCGGCTATCGTGGCGGCGGCGACCTTGTCGCATCGCTACATTGCCGACCGTCAGCTGCCGGATAAAGCCATCGACCTTATCGATGAGGCGGCGTCCAGCATCCGTATGCAGATCGACTCGAAGCCGGAAGAGCTGGACCGTCTCGATCGCCGTATCATCCAGTTGAAACTGGAGCAGCAGGCGCTGAAGAAAGAGTCTGATGAGGCGAGTCTGAAGCGTCTTGATATGCTCAACGAGGAGCTGGCGGATAAAGAACGGCAGTACTCGGTGCTGGAAGAAGAGTGGAAAGCGGAAAAAGCGTCCCTCTCCGGCACCCAGACCATCAAAGCCGAGCTGGAGCAGGCGAAAATCGCCATCGAACAGGCGCGTCGCGTCGGTGACCTGGCGCGGATGTCCGAGCTGCAGTACGGCAAAATTCCGGAACTGGAGAAACAGCTGGCGGCAGCTACTCAGTCCGAAGGGAAAACCATGCGTCTGCTGCGTAATAAAGTGACGGATGCTGAAATCGCCGAAGTGCTGGCCCGCTGGACCGGTATACCGGTTTCCCGCATGATGGAAAGCGAGCGTGACAAACTGCTGCGTATGGAGCAGGAACTGCATCATCGGGTGATTGGTCAGGATGAGGCGGTTGAAGCAGTATCTAACGCTATTCGCCGTAGCCGTGCCGGGCTGTCCGATCCGAACCGGCCGATTGGTTCATTCCTGTTCCTCGGTCCGACCGGGGTCGGTAAAACCGAGCTGTGTAAAACGCTGGCTAACTTTATGTTCGACAGCGACGACGCAATGGTGCGTATCGATATGTCCGAGTTTATGGAGAAACACTCCGTCTCGCGTCTGGTCGGTGCGCCTCCGGGATACGTCGGTTATGAAGAGGGCGGTTACCTGACCGAGGCGGTGCGCCGTCGTCCTTATTCCGTCATCCTGCTGGATGAAGTGGAAAAAGCGCACCCGGATGTGTTCAACATTCTGCTGCAGGTACTCGACGACGGGCGCCTCACCGATGGCCAGGGGAGAACGGTCGACTTCCGTAACACGGTGGTCATCATGACCTCGAACCTCGGTTCCGATTTGATTCAGGAACGGTTCGGCGAGCTGGATTACGGACATATGAAGGACCTGGTGCTGGGGGTTGTCAGCCAGAACTTCCGTCCGGAGTTCATCAACCGTATCGATGAAGTGGTGGTCTTCCATCCGCTGGGTGAGAAACACATTGCTTCTATTGCCCAGATCCAGCTGCAGCGTCTGTATAAACGTCTGGAAGAGCGCGGATATGAAGTGCGGATGTCCGATGAGGCGTTGAAGTTGCTCAGCGCCAACGGATACGATCCGGTATACGGCGCGCGGCCACTGAAACGCGCTATTCAGCAGCAGATTGAGAACCCGTTGGCCCAGCAGATACTTTCCGGTGAGCTGATTCCGGGTAAAACCGTCGAGCTGGTAGTGAAAGACGACCGTATCGTGGCAGTGCAGTAAGTCACAAAACGACAAAAACGGGCCCAGCGGGCTCGTTTTTGTTTAAAAACCAGGTAAGAATTAAAGCTCAACACCTGATTTGGTTGAAAAGTGAGCGATTGAATTCTTTTTTTGAATTTATCCTTGTCACTTCAGAATTACCCCCTATAATGCGCCTCCACTGACACGGAACAACGGCAAGCAAGCCGCCGGGGCAGCAGGATTCAACGGCGAAAGATAACGTTGAAGCCGACAGAGAAAAGCAAAATAAGCGCTTGACTCTGAATGAGGAAAACGTATTATACGGGACCTCGCGACAGAGCGCTAAAGCGCGTCGCAACTGCTCTTTAACAATTTATCAGA
>ERZ773269.2208-NODE-2208-length-15518-cov-133.015068_pt1 | contig 15518 bp, 8 predicted proteins | sample MGYA00511958_ERZ773269 | MGnify/ENA primary metagenome ERZ773269 (study PRJEB29015, sample SAMEA2737761) | human gut metagenome | biome: human gut; feature: human-associated habitat; material: faeces | place: China | collected 2012 ... | reverse complement strand
ACAATACGGTAGGGAATAACCTGGTCAGCCTGGATAAACAAGTCAAGGCCAATGCTGATGCTATTAATGAAGAAGCACTGAAACGGAAATACTCTGTGACGAATCTGGAAAAGGCAGATGCCGCTGAAGCTGCTGCCCGGGAAGCTGCCGATACGGCTCTGGATACCCGGATCACCAATGTGAAGGAATATCTGGAAAAACAGACTTCCGACAATTATGTCAGCAAGACCGATGCCGCCGTACAGGATGGGGCCATCGTGAAAGCGGACAAAACCATCGGCGAAAACGTAACCAATCTCGATGCGGCATTAGCAAAAGAAACGGCTGCTCGGCTGGGTGCAGATGCAGCCCAGGATAAGGTCATCCAGCAGGTCAACCAGAATATGGTGGATGGGTTCAATACCATCAACAAGAATATGGCTGATGGGTTCACGGCTCTGAACCAGGCAGATGCTAATGAACTGGCAGGCCGTGTGGCAGCGGATACCAAACTGGCAGAAGCCATCAATGGTGGAGTGAGCTTGAGCGAAGACAATGTTCTGCAAAAGAACACCACTACCATTGATGCCCAGGGCAACGTGACCACCTCCAAGACCGATGCCAATGAAATGATCCTGAATAAGGGCAAGGACAACCAGATCACCCTGAACGAAAATGGCATCAAGGTTGGTACCAACAGCAGTGTGATGGACGCCAACGGTGTCTACACCGGCGGCGATACCTACAGCGAAGCCAAGGCAGCTATGAGCGCTGACGGCTCCATCAAAGGCGCAGACGGAAAATTCACGGTCAACAGCGCGAATGGCACGGTCAACGTCAACGACCAGATTGAACTGAACGGTGCAACAGGTGTAGTCAAATCCAACGGCCTTAACGTTGGTGATGGTAACATGACCGTCAGCAATAATGGCAACATCAATACTGTTGGAACCCTGAGTGTAGCCGATGGTAACTTCAAAGTAAACGGCAACGGCGGCGTCAGCGCAGCCGGTGGCAAGACCACCCTGGCTTCCGACGGCTCTATCAAAGCAGCAGACGGAAAATTCACGGTCAACAGTAATGGCGGCGTGAAAGCAGCTGATGGCAAGATTACCCTGAGCTCCGACGGCAGCGTGAAAGCAGCCGATGGTAAATTCACGGTCAACAGCAATGGTGCTGTGAATGCAGCGGACGGAAAATTCACCGTTGACAGCAACGGTGCTGTAAAAGCAGCTAACGGTAATACTACCATTGACAGCAACGGCAATCTGAAGACGGCAGGCACCCTTAGCGCAGCCGACGGCTCCTTCAAGGTAGATTCCAACGGTAAGATTACTTCCACTGGCCTCGATGCTGGTAACGGCACGATTCAGACGACAGGTACGGTACAGGCTGGTGACGTCAAGACGGGTACATTGGAAACGACAGGTGACGCTACCATCGGCGGTAATCTGACGGTGGATAAGAATCTGACGGTTAATGGCGAATTTAATGCCAAGACCCTGTCCAGCAAACTGGATGAAAACAACTACACCACCATCAACGGCGGCAAGACCCAGTCCGTAAATCTGAAAATGGATACGGCAACGGGCGAAACCAAGGCCAGTGCTTCCACCTTCGACGAAACTGGCAGCAATATGTGGGCCAAGGACGATGATTCCATTGGCAAGAGCACTGTTACCGCCGACGGTATCAGCCAGAAACTTTCTGATACCGGTGACAACCCGAAGGCGTATGCAGAATCCACCATGAGTCAGGGTACGGACAACAAGTACACCATGACTGATACCGTAAAGGACGGGGACAAGACCAACGTGGCCTCCCAGTCCGCAGCAGAATCCAGCAATGTAATTACTGAAGGGACAGGCGATTCTGCTAAGACTTCCACTTTCAATCAGCGCGTCGACGAAATCCTCAATCAGATTAATTCGTCTGATACGGTATTCTCCAAGGTGGATCAGAAAGTAGATAACATCACCAGCGAAGTCACCGATGGAACCAACACAACTTCTTCCACCCAGACTACGACGGATATTACCAATACCGCAGCTAGTGGCACTATCACTAATGAAGCTCAGAAATTGGTCAATAAAGCATCGGATACGATTTCCAATGAAGCAACAAATGACATTACCAATACATCGACCAATGGAAATATTTCCAATACAGCTAATAACGGTACTATTTCCAACACTGCTAAAAATATCGAAAATACGGCTTCGGAAAATATCACTAATACAGCTAAGAATGGAAGTATTACAAACGATGCCAAGAACATTGCTAACATTGCTTCGGAAACCTTGAGCAACAGCGCCAAGAACATCACCAACACGACGACAGATAACATGACCAATACCATTGGCAAGAATCTGACGACTACTGTTGGCGGTGATATGAGCACCGAAGTAACAGGAAACCAGAGCAACACCGTAAAAGGAACCCTGACAGAAACTGTGACCGGCAAGGTTACGGAAGACTACAAGTCCGACTTGGATACCAAGGTAGGCGGCAACGAAACCCATGCAGTGACCGGAAACCAGACGGTTACGGTATCCAAAGACCGGACGGTCAATGTAAAAGGTACGGAAACAGAAAACTTCAACGCCCAGGTTACCAATGTCAAGACGAATCAGACAACTTCTGTAGGCGGCAATCAGACCAATATCGTAGCTGGCAACCAGCAGAATACGGTAAGCGGCAGCAAGACGGAAACCGTCAAAGGCAGTGTCACGGAAAAATACGGCAGCCAGGCAACTACGGTAGATGGCGACCAGAGCACTAACGTGGGTGGCAGTCAGTCCAATGTGGTAGCAGGCAATCAGACCAATACCATCAGCGGCAGCAAGACGGAAACCGTCAAAGGCGCGGTGAGCGAAACTTATGGCAGCCAGACTACGAAAGTCAATGGCGACCAGAGCACGACAGTAACCGGCAAGCAGACCAATAGCATTACCGGTGACCAGGTCAACACTATCGGCGGCAACCAGACTACCACGGTGACCGGCGATGTAACGGAAGACTACAAAGCTAACCTGAGCACCACAGTAGGCGGCAACCAGACCACGACGGTGACCGGCGACAGCAGTCTGACGGCGGAAAACATCACCAACGAAGCAAAGAACAAGATCACCAACAAGGCTATTGATGTAGAAACCGATGCTTCCAGCTCCATTGTCAGCAAGGTTTCCAACGAGTACGGCTCCAATACTTCCACCCAGCTGTCCTACCAGACCACGGAAGAAATGAGCCAGGCCGATGGCAAGACCGCTTCCTACCTCCGGGGCGCAGCAGAAGAAAAATCCCAGCTCACTGACGGGACCAAGAAGACCACCATCGACACCATTGCCGGTCAGACCAACACCAACATTACGGATGGGACCAATATTTCCAACAGCCTGCAGAAGGCGGACCAGGTTGCCTCCTCCGTAACGGACGGCACCAACACCACCGTTGTGAACCAGGATGCCACGAGCCTGGCCTCCTCCATCACTGACGGGACCAAGGCCAACAACACCAATAACACCGTGGACAAATCGGAACAGCTGATCAAAGCCAGCGATACCCAGTACAGCGCTACGTCTAAGACAGCTACTAAGATGGAAAATGCTCTGGTAAGCGGCAGCAGCGTCATCGACGTCATCAAGAACCTCGACGATGCAGGCAACCCGACTATCAGCAGCGCTGTAACGGATGGCACCAACACCACTGGCGTCACCCAGACGGCAAAAGATATCACCAACACGGCTAAGAACGGTACCATTGCCAATGATGCCAAGAACATTACCAACACGACGACGGAAGATATGACCAATACCATTGGCAGGAATCTGACGACGACTGTTGGTGGCGATATGAGCACTGAAGTGACAGGCAACCAGAGCAATACTGTTGAAGGAACCCTGACGGAAACCGTAACTGGCAAGACCACGGAAAACTACAATGGCGGACTGGAAACCACCATTGCCGGTGAAGAAAAACACACGGTCAACGGCACCCAGATCAATAATATCACTGGGGACCAGACCAATACCATTGGCGGAAACCAGACTACGACCGTAACCGGTGACAGCAGCCTGAGCGCCAAGAACATTACCAATACCGCAACGGAAAAACTCAGTAATTCCGCAGCGGATATTGAAAACAATGCTTCCAACAGCATTCTGAATCAAGTAGGAGACAACACGTCCTGGAAGATGACCGATGGCCAGGTAGTCGAATCCATCAAAGGTACAGACGGTCAGACTAATACGACCACGACAACAGCTGATGATACCTATCAGTCGGTCCAGAATGGCAACAATGTACTGGCCAAGAGAACGTCTTCGACCAATGACAATCTCAACATTACTGATGGCACCAATACGTACAGCAAGATTACGACTGCCACCAGCAACAAACAGACCGTTACGGATGGTACGGAAACGGCTTCCACCAATCTGACAAAATCTTCTTCCAACACGTATATCACTAATGGAACCCAGACAGTCACCAATCACATTGCCGCAGATACAACAAACACGGTAATGAATGAAGGAAGCAATGGCTCCAGACAAGAACAGACAGCTTCTCAGATTCTCCATCGGGTAACCGATGGAACGGATACCAGTGAAGTGAAGCAGACCGCGTCTGAAGTAGCAACCAGCGCGAAGGACATTACCAATACCGCTTCTGAAAAGATTACCAACCAGATTGGCGATGGCTCTGCTGTGAAGAGTGAAATGACGGCTGATGGCATCACCAATACTGCGGAAGGCGGCACCATTTACAACAAGTCGAAAGATATTCTGAATGAAGCTTCCGGCGACATCCTGAACTTTGCAGATGGTGAAATTGGAAATGTTGCCACCAAGATTACTAATATCACCGGTGATACCACAGTGACCAGTGATACCAATGGTACTACCTTCGAAAATAAGGCACACAATACGGCCATTAAAGAAGGGACTGTCACAAAGACCACCATTTCCGGCAACACCCTCACAACGGGTCAGGCTACGATGGATTATGCCGAAGTGATGAAGGACCTCGGTGTCCATGGCAATGCTACGGTTGATCAGAAACTGACGGTCAAAGGCGATTCGGACCTTCAGGGCAATGCAAACGTTGGCAAGAACCTGACAGTCAATGGTACATCTGACCTGAAAGGCGATGTCACCATGGAATCCAACGCTACGGTTAAGAAAGACCTGGTTGTAGAAGGCAAGACCACAACAAATGAACTTGTCGTCAACAAGGGTGCAACCGTTACTGGCGGCACGACGACGGATACGCTCCACGTCACCAGCACGTCCACCTTCGACGGCGCAGCCACCTTTAAGGATGTAGTCACTATGGAAAAAGACCTCTCAGTTGGTGGCAACGCTACGGTTGCTGGCAGCATGACTGCTTCTTCCTACAAAGTCGGTGACAAGACTTACATCGATTCCAACGGCATCAACGCCAACAATCAGAAGATTGTCAACGTAGCAGCCGGTGACCTTTCGGCCAGCAGCACGGACGCTGTCAACGGGGCACAGCTCTATCAGACCAATGAACGCGTCGCTAGCGTCGAAAATCGGGTAGACACGGTTGAAAACCGCGTCAGCAATCTGGACAGCCGCGTCGACAAAGTCGGGGCTAACGCAGCGGCACTGGCCAACCTACATCCGCTCGAATTCGATGCTGATTCCAAGTGGAACATTGCAGCTGCCGTCGGCGGTTACAAAGGCGAAACGGCTACGGCTATCGGCGCCTTCTACCGGCCGAATGAAAACGTCATGGTTAATGTTTCGTCGTCCTTCGGAACAGGCGAAAACATGTATGGCGGCGGCATTTCCCTCCGCATCGGCCAGGGCGGCAACAAGGCAAGACGCAATGCCACGAACGGCTTAACAGAACGCGAAAAAGCCCAGCAGAAACAGATTGATTATCTCACCAGCCGCCTCGATGCCCTCCTTTCGGTCATCAATCCGAATATGTCCAAAGACTTCCCGGATGTCCCGGAAAACCACTGGGCCTATGAAGCCGTCAGCAAACTCGCTGGCAACGGCATCATCCAGGGCTACGAAGACGGTAAATACCACGGCGATCGTACGATGACCCGCTACGAAATGGCGGAAATCATCTACAACGCCCTCTCCAAAGGCGCCAAAGCCGAAAAGAAACTGGTCGAAGAATTCAAACCAGAACTCCAGGCCATGGCCGCACAGAAAAAAGCATAGATTGAAAAAAAGGGGCTGTCGCACGAAGGCTTCTACCATCATGCGCGGCCCCGTTTACTTTATAGTTTGTAGCACAGAGTTTGTAGTTTGCAGAGAAAACCTTTAAATTTAAACCCCTCCGCTAACAACTAACAACTAGCCACTAACAACTTTAAAGGACTTGTCGTCGTGCGACAAGCCCTTTTTTACGCTGTAGGGGTCGCCCGTGGGCGACCCGTTAGGAGTGTGGACGACTTTCTTAGCAAGACGATTGGGGAATCCTACAGCTCCTGATAGGAGAATTATTCAAATTTCCAACGGGCTTGCCACGTGCAAGCCCCTACGAAAACGCAGGCCGCCCTTGGGGACGGCCCCTGCGAACTGCGGCCTGCGTTTTCTTTCTCCTTGTATTTTTCTTCGTTTTAGCCTATAATAACGTTAATTATTGACATATCACGTTCCCATAGATGGAACTAAGGTTGCAATTTTTTAAATTTATAAGTCAAAGGAGGATGGAGAGAAAATGTCGATTCAATTGTGTATTGTCATCTTATACATTATTTTATTATTTGCCATTTCTTTCTATGTCAAACGCCGGGCCAGTCAGAACCCGACAGAGTATTTATTTGCAGGGCGCCAGTTTTCTACGGGTCTGGTCGCCGTCAGTATCACCGGTATGGCCGTCGGCGCGGCTTCGACCGTCGGCGTCGCTGAAAGCGCGACGAAAATCGGCCTGGCTGCCGGCTGGTACAATGCGGCCTGGGCTATCGGTGCCATCATCATGGGCTTCGTCGCTGCCGGCAAGTACCGTTCCCTGAACTGTACGACCATTCCGGAACTCTTTGAACGGAGTTACGATAAAAAAGCTCGCATCATCAGCGTCATCGGCCTGTCCCTGATCATGATCTGCATCACGTCCCTGCAGTACGTCGCCGGCGGTTCGATTTTACATGCCCTCATGCCGGATATTTTTTCCATGCACGCCGGTATGATCACCAGTGCTATCGTCTTCGTCGGCATCACAGCCATTGGCGGTCTCTGGTCTTCCGGTTTATCCAATGTCCTCAGCGTTACCGTCATTTATCTCGGCATCCTCTATTCTCTCATCCGCATCTTAATCCGTGACGGTGGTATCAGCGGTATCAACGCAGCCCTGCCGGCAGCGGATTTCAATTGGTTCTCGCCCATGGGCGGCCTGTCCTTTGCCGTACTCCTGGGCTGGATTATCGTCATGACGACCCAGGCCATCACGGCTCAGGGGCCGGTCCAGATTGCCTGCGGCGCCAAAAATGCCAAGTCAGCCCGCAGGGGCTTCATCCTCGGCGGCCTGCTCATCTTCCCGGTCGGCTTCTTGTCGGCTATCCTCGGCCTGGCTGCCAAAGCCCAGTTCCCGGGCATCAACCCGACTATGGCTCTGCCGCAGATCATCATGAGCCTCGATCCCTTTTCGTCTGGGATGACCCTGGCTGCCCTCTGGGCGGCCGATGTATCGACGGCCTGCACCATTCTCCTCGGCGCCGGTACCCTCATCTCTCAGGACATTTTTAAACGTTTTATCAAACCGGATATTTCCGAAGCAAGCTACGTCAAGGCCAACCGTCTGATTATCCTTATCATCGGTGTCGGTACACTGTGGCTGGCCTTCAACGCCGTCGGCATCGTCAAAGTCATGCTCATCGGTCTGAGCCTGACGACGGCCTTCACGCTGGTCTTCCTTTGCACCATGTTCTGCCCGTCCCTGTGCCGCAAGAACACGGCTTTCTGGACGACCCTGGTCGGCATCATCGGGCTCTTTGCCTGGCAGCTCTGCCCGCAGATCCGCGTCCTTCCCCATGTCATCTATTTTGAATGGATTATCTGCATCATCACCCTCCTCGTCGTCCGCCTCATCGATAAGACACCTATCAAGATGCCGGAGTTGAAGGATTAGCAGCAAGCAGTCAGCTGATTCCCACAAGCGGGCCGTCCTGTCAAGGCGGCCCGCTTGTGGGAATCCCGTTAAATCGTGGCTAGTGGCTAGTGGCTAGTGGTTAGGAGCTCGCAGCCTGTAGGCTGCATCGTAGGGGCCGTCCTGTGAAGGCGGCCCGCTTCGGGAGAAGATTCGTACATCCCCAGGAGCGGGCGCCCCACGTGGTCGCCCCTACGAATCATGAATCACGAACAACGATAAAGGGCTTGTCGCTTGCGACAAGCTCTTTACTTTTTCCCGTAAGATGGTATAATAATAAACATAAATTTATTTTTATTCAATTTCTGGAGGGGATTGTATGGATACGAAAAAATTAGGTGCTGCTTTGCTTACAGGCGTATTGGCCGCTTCGATGCTGGCCGGCTGCGGCAGTGACAAGAAAGATGCTGCCAACGATACGAAGAGACCGCTTCGCGTCGCTACCAATGCGACGTTTGTTCCTTTTGAATTCAAGGATAACGACCAATCGACGGAATATAAGGGCTTTGAAATGGATCTAATCCGCGCCGTAGCCAAAGAAATGGGCCGTGATGTCGAGTTCAACAACATCGCTTTTTCCGGTATCATCCCCATCATCCAGCAGGGTGACATGGATATCGCCGCTACGGGCATGACCGTCACCAAGGAACGGGCTCAGAAAGTCGCCTTTGCCGCTCCGTTCTACGAATCGAAACTGGTCATCTTGACGCCGAAAAACAGCGGAATCCATTCCGTAGCCGACCTGCAGGGCAAGCAGATTGCCGTCCAGATCGGTACGACCGGGGCTAAATATGCCGAAGAACAGGGCTATACGATCAAACAGTTCGACAATAACTCCGAATCCATCATGGAACTCCAGGTCGGCGGCTCGCCGGCAGCCATCATCGACAAACCGGTTGCCGATTACTTCCTGACCCAGGACGGCAAGGGAAAATTCGACGTCATCGACATCCCCGACACGAAGCCGGAATACCTGGCCTTCGCCATCAACAAAGACAACAAAGAATTGTTGAAACAAGTTAACGACGCCATGGCCAAACTGAAAGAATCGGGCGAATTCCAAAAAATCTACAAGAAATGGTTCAACACCGATATGCCTAACCTCCCGACCAGCTCGGAAGAAGTGCTGAAGTGAGTGATAGGGATTAGCAGTTAGGGATTAGGGGTTAGCAGCGGCTAGCCGCTAACTGCTAGCCGCTAACTGCAAAAAAGGGCTTGTCGTCATGCGACAAGCCCTTTTTTATTACTTGCTCAAATCAAGAGAGCGTACTTTTTCACGGAGCGGCAGAACCGACGGTGGGCTGACGGAGAGTTCGTCTACGCCCATGCGCAGGAACGTTTCGGTCAGTGTCAGGTCTGCACCGAGTTCGCCGCAGATGCCGACCCAGATGCCGGCTTTATGGCCGTTTTCGATGGTCATCTGGATGAGTTTGAGGACAGCCGGATGATGGGGATCGAAGAAGGCATCGAGCTTGGTCTGCTGACGGTCAATAGCCAGGGTGTACTGGGTCAAGTCGTTGGAACCGATACTGAAGAAGTCGACTTCTTTAGCCAGTTCTTCACTCATGACGGCAGCCGCCGGCGTTTCGACCATGATGCCGATTTCCATATCTTTATCGTAGGCAATGCCTTTTTCATCCAATTCCTGACGGACTTCGTTGAGGATTTCTTTGCACCGCTGTACTTCCCAGACGGAAATGATCATCGGGAACATGATGGCGATCTTGCCATAAGCCGAAGCGCGCAGGAGAGCGCGGAGCTGCGTCTTGAAGAGGTCGACGCGGGTCAGGCAGATGCGGATAGCCCGCATGCCCATAGCCGGGTTTTCTTCCGGGTCGAGCTGGAAGTAGTCGACTTTCTTGTCGGCGCCGATATCCAGGGTACGGATGACGACGGTCTTGCCCTGCAGGGCTTCAGCAGCCTGTTTATAGGCTTCGAACTGCTGGTCTTCCGTCGGATAATCGCTGCTTTCGAGATACAGGAATTCGCTGCGGAAGAGGCCGATGCCTTCGGCGTCGTTGGCCAGGACCTGCGGCAGGTTGCCGGGATTGCCGATATTGGCATAGAGGTTAATCTTCTTGCCATCTTTGGTAACCGTCGGGACGCCGCGTACCTGTTCCAGAGCGGCTACGCGAAGTTCTTCTTCCTTCTGTTTCTGCTTCATGGCCGCCATGGTTTCTTCATCGGGATTGATGTAGACCGTGCCCGTCGTGCCATCGATGATAGCCGTCATGTTGTCGACGTCGTTGTGGAGCTGTGTGCCCGTGCTGACGACGGCAGCGATGCCCAGGGTGCGGGCCAGGATGGCCGTATGCGAGTCCGTGCTGCCTGCTGACGTAACAAAGCCGAGAATCTTATCCGTATCGAGCTGTAACGTTTCGCTGGGAGCCAGGTCATCAGCTGCGATGATGACGTGGTCATAATTGCTGAAGTCGATTCCCGGGCCGCCGCAGAGCTGCTGTTCTACACGGCGGGAGATGTCGAGGACGTCGGCTGCGCGGGCCTGCATATAAGCATCTTCCATGGAACGGAACATTTCAGCAAATTCCTGAGCCGTCTGGTCGACAGCGGCTTCAGCATTCATTTTTTCATCGCGGATCTTGGTTTCAATACCTTCGATATAGTCATCGTCATCAAGCATCATCTGATGAACTTCAAAGACAGCGGCTTGTTCTTCACCGACTTTGTCTACAGCCTTGACATACAAATCCTTGAGCTGGCCGATAGCTTCTTCGCGGGCTTTCTGGAAACGCGCGATTTCGGCATCGACATCTTCGATTGGCCGTACGGCCGTAGAAATCGTATTACGATGGAACAGTGCCAGCGGTCCGATGCTGATACCGGAGAAGACACTTTTACCTTTTAACGTCAGCATGTACTTTCCCCCTCAAAGAAATTAGAAGTTTTCTTTCAAGAAGGCTTCTACAGTACTAGCTGCCTGTTCTTCGTCTGCGCCTTCTACTTGTACTTTAATCGTTTCGCCCTGTTTTACGCCGAGAGCCATGACGGTGAAGATTTTCTTCAAATCGCCTTTGCGGGCGCCTTTGAATACGCTGATATTGGATTCAAATTTTTTTGCTTCTTTGACCAAAAGGCCAGCCGGACGAGCGTGAATACCCTGGGGATCAGTAACAACAAATTCAAATTCTTTCATGACAAATTCCTCCTTTTAGGAAATATAGAAATAGTGAGACAAAGCTATATTATATAGTGTATACGATTTATAAAGATAAGGCAATTATTCTTGCGAACGTTTTTTGCGGAAAATGCCGAGCAGGATAGCTGCGACGATGACGCCGGCCACTAAGGCGACGATGTACATAGGCCAGTTGGTGATGACACCGAAGACGAAGATACCGCCGTGAGGAGCCGGAAGGGCGCAGTTGAAGAGCATCGACAAGGCACCGGCGACAGCGGCGCCGATAGCACAGGGCGGGATGACGTGGACCGGGTCCGATGCGGCGAAAGGAATGGCCCCTTCGGTGATGAAGGACAGGCCCATGATGAAGTTGGTAATCGTCGACTGACGTTCTTTCGGTGTGAATTTGCCTTTAAAGATGAGCATAGCCAGGGCGATAGCCAGAGGCGGAACCATGCCGCCGACCATGACCGAAGCCATGATGCCCGAGCTGACAGCCTGACCGCTGGCACTCATGAGCGAGGCCGTACCGAAGACGTAAGCGGCTTTGTTGATCGGACCGCCGAAGTCGATGGACATCATGCCGCCGAGGATGAAGCCGAGGACGATACGGCTCGATGTGGTCATGCTGTTGAGGACGTCGAAGAGCCACATATTGAAAACAGACGTCGGCGGATTGATGATATAAGTCATGATGACGCCGATGAGGACCAGGCCGAGGACCGGATAGAAGAGGATGGACTTCGTGCCGTCCAGCGCTTCCGGCAGATGGGCCAGGGCTTTTTTCAGGAAAATGATGAGATAGCCTGCGATGAAGCCGGCAAAGAGGGCGCCGAAGAAACCGGAACCGCCTGTCGTTGCCAGGAAACCGCCGACGATACCGGGCATGAGAGCCGGCCGTTCACCGATACTCATGGCGATATAGCCTGCCAGGATAGGCATCATCATGCTGAAGGACAGGCCGCCGACATTTTTCAGGAAAGCAGCCAGCGGCGTGCCGCTGCCGAAGTTGGCCGTACCGGCGTTATCCATGTCGCAGAGGAAAGCCAGGGCGATGAGGATCCCACCGCCAATGACGAAGGGAAGCATATGGGATACGCCGTTCATCAAGTGCTTATAAATCTGACGGCCGACGCTTTCTTTTTCAGCGCTTTCGACATCGACGGCTTCCGACGACGATTCATTGCCCTGATAAATGGGTGCTTTGCCGTCGAGGACGGTCTGGATGAGTTCTTCCGGGATCTTGATGCCGTTGGCGACTTTCGTGAAGATGACCGGTTTGCCGGCAAAACGCTGGACCGGCACGTCTTTATCGCAGGCGACGATGACGCCGACAGCGCGGTCGATATCGGCCTGGGTCAGGTGGTTCTTGACACCGCCGGAACCATTCGTTTCGATTTTGATGTCGACGCCCATGGCAGCGGCTTTGTTTTCCAGGGCTTCTGCTGCCATGTAGGTGTGGGCAATGCCCGTCGGGCAGGCTGTGACGCCGATGACGTAGGGACGATCCGACGGAGCGGCCGTTTCCGTTTCAGCCGGTGCTTCTTCGGCAGCGGCTTCAGCGGCAGCTTCTGCTTCTTCAGCTGCGACCTGTTCGGCTTCGGCCTTGTCGATGATAGCCAGGTATTCTTCCGGCGTCTGGGCCTTCATCAGGTTGTCGCGGAAATCGTCGTCCATGAGCATACGGCTCAGACGGCTCAAGACTTCCAGATGAACGTTGGCACCGCCAGCCGGAGCGGCGATGAGGAAGAACAAGTGAGCCGGTTCGTCGTCGAGGCTTTCGTAGTCGACGCCGTCGCGGACGATCATCGAAGCCAGGCCCGGTTCGTTGACGGCTTCCGTCTTGGCGTGGGGAATGGCGATGCCTTCGCCGATACCCGTACTACCTTCTTGTTCACGGGCGAGGACGCGCTGCTTGTACAGCTCTTTGTCGTTCAGGTTGCCGCCGGCGGCCATGAGGTCGACCAGGTGGTCGATGGCAGCGGCCTTGTCGGCTACAGACGCATTGAGGTCGATGCTCTGTTTCTTGAGTAAATCTACAATACGCATTATTTCTCTCCTTCTCTTCTCAACTCTCTACACAAAAATGCGTGTTTCTTTATAAGTTAGCGTATACTTCCTTGATATCGTCTTCCGTAGCCAGCCATTCATGGAAGGCCGATGCACTGCCAGCGCTGATGCCCATTTTCAAGGCTTCCTGGAGGTCGCCCTTGGACGCTTCGAAACCGGCCAGGAACCCAGCGACCATGCTGTCGCCGGCACCGACGGAGTTGACCAGCGTGCCTTTCGGGGACTGGCGGCGGTAGACCTGGCCGTCTTCGCCGAGGAGCAGGGCGCCGTCACCGCCGAGAGATACGAGGACGTTGCGGGCCCCCATGGCCTGGAGTTGTTTGGCGCAGACGATGATTTCTTCATCCGTATGGAGGTCGACGCTGAACAATTCGCCTAATTCAAAGTTATTCGGTTTGATGAGGAACGGTCTATATTTGATGACATTCTTCAAAAGGTCGCCTGTGGCATCGACGACGACGCGGATATCGCGGTCCTGGAGGCGTTTGAGGATCTGTTCGTAAATATCATCGGGAATATCGCTGGGGATGCTGCCGGCCAGTACCAGGGTGTCACCGGCTTTGAGGGTATCGATCTGGGCCAGCAGGGCTTGCAGTTTCTCTTCGGGAATATGCGGTCCCATGCCATTGACAGCCGTTTCATCATCGGCGCTGACTTTGAGGTTGATGCGCGAGCAGCCTTCGTCGAGGGTGATGAAATCCGTATCGCCGCCGTTGATTTTCGCCAGGCGTTCAATTTCCCGGCCTGTGAAACCGGCGATGAAGCCGAGCATCTTAGAAGGAATATGAAGGTTTCCCAGGACGAGGGACACGTTGATGCCTTTGCCGCCGGGATAGATCATTTCCTGTTCGGCCCGGTTGATGTCACCGGCCGTAAAGGTCTTCATGTGGACGACATAGTCTAAGGATGGATTGAACGTAACTGTATAAATCACAGGATATGCACCTCCGTAATCTGCTGATAAGGCCGGTAATCAACGTGTTCACCATCTTTGGCCGTAATCAGCGTAACCATTGATAAATCTGCAAATGTGATGTGTGAAGATAACCCGAATTTACTGGAATCGGCCAGGACGAAGCAGTCCAGGCACTGGCCTACAGCAGCACGCTTGCAGACAGCTTCCTCGTCATCCGGCGTCGTACAGCCGGAATGGGGAGCGATTCCATTGGCTCCGAAGAAGCCCTTGGTGAAATGATAGCGGCCGATCATATCCCGCATATCACTGCCGACAATGGCTTCCGTATCGCCTTTGACCCGTCCGGGCAGGATGTAGACGCGGCTGCCGCTGCGCCCCAGTTTCTGGGCCAGCGGGATGCTGTTGGTCACGAAGGTCGCTTCAGATCCGGCCAGGAAATCGGCCATCTGTTCCGTCGTCGAACCGGCGTCGAGATAGACGAAGTCATCCTTCTTGATCAGGCTGGCCGCATACTGGGCGATGCGGCGTTTATCACTCATATGAATGGAATACTTGTCCTGCAGATTTTCCATATCCGCTTCATATGAAGAATCATCGCGCAGCGTCGTGGCGCCGCCATGGACGCGGCGCAGGCGGCCTTCCCGGTCCAGCGTGAGTAAATCCCGACGGACCGTCGATTCGGAAATGTTCAGAAAACTTACTAAGTCCTGAACCGAAACGGCCCCACTCGTATTGACAAGACGCATGATCTTTTCATGTCTTTCTTCTGTCAACATCGTATCACTTCCCTTTTTATCCTCCTTTGGCCTCATTATACCGTTATATTCAATCATTTTCAATCAAATTCATTCATTATAATCAAAAAGCAATCATTTTCGTTCATCTATGCGTCCAACTCATTAAGTGATTTTATTCACATATGTAAAGAGGCTGCCGCATGAGCGACAGCCCCTTTAAGTGGTTAGTGGCTAGCAGTTAGTGGTTAGCAGATGGCTTTAAATTTAAAATCATCTCTACAAACTACAAACTCCGTACTACAAACCATAAAGAAAAAGGACGGCACATGATGGCAGAAACCTTCATGAGACAGCTCCGCAGTTCGCAGGCCGCAGGTCGCAGTCCGCAGGTCGCAAAATCATGCCTCATGAGCCGGTTGGGTATATTCCCCATTGTTCGCGGCAGACTGCCCAAGGCTCCCTTTATAGGGGAGCTGGCCGCCGAAGGCGGTCTGAGAGGTTAAAGAGCGTCCCCTACGCACAAGGCCATAGGCCGTGAATGATTTGCCGT
>ERZ773269.2206-NODE-2206-length-15533-cov-26.256622_pt1 | contig 15533 bp, 18 predicted proteins | sample MGYA00511958_ERZ773269 | MGnify/ENA primary metagenome ERZ773269 (study PRJEB29015, sample SAMEA2737761) | human gut metagenome | biome: human gut; feature: human-associated habitat; material: faeces | place: China | collected 2012 ... | reverse complement strand
GTTGAGCTTCCAAACAGATATTGTAGATATCTTTCTTGAATTGGTCAGGTTGACCGACAGCTACGGTACGTGTCATATCTGAAACATAGCCTTGACTGACAACACCTAAGTCAAAGAGGAGCAGGCTGTCATTTTCAATGCGATTAGTTCCTGGAATACCATGTGGGTTTGCTGCATTGTTACCTGTGAGAACCATAGTTTCAAAGGACATTTGATTGATACCGATTTTCTTCATGCCAAATTCGATTTGAGCAATGATATCTGTTTCAGTCACATCAAGAGAGATATTGTCGAAACCGATATTTACAGCTTTATCTGCATAATCTCCAGCGCCAATCATTTTTTGAATTTCATCAGCTGACTTGATGACACGCATTTTTTGGATGAGTGGTGTCAGGTTCTCGAAGCGACCTTCAAAGACCGTTTGCAATCCTTGGAACTTAGTTACATTGAGATTGTCAAACTCTGCATAAATAATAGGGCTTCCAGTGCTTGGTAGACCATTCTTAATTTTTTGCCATGGATTTTCAGAGTCCACATAGCCAAATACTGGGAAGTCGAGAACAGCAGAAGCACGTGCAACCTCGAGAGCAGGAACAAAAAGTGCAGGTTCGCGATTTTCATAGACAAAGAGAAACATCTGACGTTCATGAGGGTCGCAATCAAAACCAGTAAGATAATTGACGGTGACAGGATCCGAGACAATAGCTAGACCTGCTTTATTTTCATTCAAAAAATAACGAATGCGATCAAGTTTAGACATAGAAAAAACTCCTTTGTATTTCTTACACTCATTCTGTCACTTTTATAGGGAAAATGCAAGCTGTTTTTGCCTTTTCATTAAATCATTTGCTTTCATTGAGGCTTTTTAATCTTATAAGTTGTAAGTGATGAATAGTCATGAAAACACGAAATGATAGCCCAATTTCTGAAACGGCTTTCTTTCCCGTAGCTAGCGAAAGGGAATCCCTTTCACTTTTTTGTAAAAAATCAGTCAAAATAATTGAAAGTGTTTTCAAAATTTGCTACAATTATTGTGGGAAATTGAGCATTAAGTTAGAAAGGAAGTGTTTCTTATGAATACTGATGAAACGATTACAATTTACGACGTTGCGCGTGAAGCCGGAGTGTCGATGGCAACTGTCTCTCGTGTTGTCAATGGTAACAAAAATGTAAAAGAAAACACCCGAAAAAAAGTGCTCGAAGTCATTGATCGTTTGGATTACCGTCCAAATGCAGTTGCACGTGGCTTGGCGAGTAAAAAAACAACTACTGTAGGAGTTGTCATTCCAAATATTGCAAATAGCTATTTTGCTACTCTAGCTAGAGGTATTGACGACATTGCAACCATGTACAAGTATAATATTGTCCTTGCTTCTAGTGATGAAAATGATGATCACGAAGTTACCGTCATTAACTCTCTATTTGCCAAACAAGTTGATGGTATTATTTTCATGGGTTACCACTTGACGGAAAAAATTCGCGCAGAATTTTCTCGTACCCGTACGCCGATTGTCCTAGCAGGAACAGTTGACCTCGAAAACCAATTACCAAGTGTTAACATCGACTATAAAGTTGCTGTTGAGGATTGTGTAACGCAACTTGCTAAAAATAATGAAAAGGTTGCCTTTGTATCAGGACCACTAATCGATGATATTAATGGTAAACTACGTTTGGCTGGGTATAAGGCTGGACTTGAAAAGAATAATTTGCGCTACAACGAAGGACTTGTCTTTGAAGCCAAATATAGCTATAAAGATGGCTTTGAGTTAGCACAACGTGTCTTGAACTCTGGTGCCACTGCCGCCTATGTTGGAGAAGATGAATTGGCTGCAGGTCTCTTAAATGGCCTCTTTGCTGCAGGCAAGTCAGTTCCAGAAGACTTTGAAATCATCACAAGCAATGATTCACCGATTACAAGCTACACACGTCCAAATCTTTCTAGTATAAACCATCCTCTCTATGATTTAGGGGCAGTTAGCATGCGTATGTTGACTAAAATTATGAATAAGGAAGAACTTGAAGAAAAAGACGTTATTCTTAATCATGGTATAACTTTACGTCAGTCAACAAAATAAAAAAGGAGTTGGGACATGATTTTGTCTCAACTTTTCCTTTTAGAAAAGGGAGAATGAATGATTTTTGAGGATGCTTATTTTAAACAAAAAGTCCTAAAACATGATAGCCTAGAGCCTTTTGGTTTTATAGCTACTGAGACAGGTTACGAGTTCAGAAAACCACTAATGGGTGAAGAACTTGAGGCACGACTATTCATTGATTTAGAAGGTAAGTTGACAGGGCAGGTTGTTGATCTTGAATTTAATGAGTCTTATGACACTTTCCGAAGTCCTCACGCAAGTGGAACCTACGTTGGTCAAGTCAGAGAAGCTTATGGAGGTCTCCTGTCGCAAGTAGCTGATTTTTGTTATGACGATCAATTGTTTTCATCCCCGCAAGCTAATCGTCTGGCTAATTTTATAGTTAAGGAATTTTCCGACCAAGCTGACCATCCTTTTGAGAAATATCCAGACTATCTTTCATATCGAATTGTTGGTAAGTGGTACGCCTTGCTATTTCCTCTCAAAGGAGAGAAACTAGGACTTGATAGTGAAAAGGCAGACCAGATTTATGATGTGGTTAATCTTAAGGTTGACCCCAAAGATATGGAACAACTCATGAAAATGGAAGGAATTTTTCCTAGTTATCACATGTCTAAGAAAAGTTGGATTAGTCTTGTCTTAGATGAGACACTGCCAGATGATGTGGTATTTAAACTTGTTGCTAGGAGTCGTTCCCTAGTGGCTCCTAAACATCTTCGCAAAACTTCGGAGCCTCACTATTGGCTTATACCAGCTAATCTGAAATATTATGATATTGGAGCGGAATTTTCAGCAAATAAGGAGATTCTGTGGACCCAGAAAGCTAGTATGCAAAAGGGAGATTTCGTTGCCATCTATATTACGGCACCTACCAAAGCTATCCGTTACCTCTGTCGAGTCTTAGAGGCCAATATTCCCAATCAGGGTTGTCGTGAGGAGGAGAGTATTAAGGCATTGATGCGAATTAGACTGCTACACACTTTTAAGGATGCGGACTTTAACAGTGAGATTTTAAAGAACTTGGGAATTAAAACAGTTCGAGGACCACGCCATATGACGGATGAACTTGTCCAGGCTATGTCTCCTTGCTTGAAAGGAAAATGAAAGGAGAAAATCATGCGAATTTTGATTGCACCTGATTCATTTAAGGAAAGTTTATCGGCAAAAGAGGTTGCTCTAGCTCTTAAATCTGGCTTTTCGAAAGCCTTTCCTGATGCCGAGTTTGACCTTGTCCCTATTGGTGACGGTGGTGAAGGAACCTTAGATGCTCTCGTTGAAAATTTAAATCTTGAAAAGAGAAGGATTAGGCTTCCCCATGCTTATACGAGTGATGGTTCGGTCACCTATGCCAGTGATGGACAGTCTGCTATCTTTGAGATGGCCGAAATTTGTGGCTTGGAGCAAATTCCTAAGGGAAAACGAAATCCTCTTAGTCTCACAACACAGGGGGTAGGTGAGCTGATTGTTTATCTGGTTCAGTCTGGCATACGTGATATTATTATAGGTGTAGGAGGCTCCGCTACCAATGATGGTGGTATTGGAATGGCCTACGGATTGGGCTATCGCTTTTATGACTCTGAAGGGCAGAGTGTTGAGCCTCTAGGTGCTAATCTTAGCCTTATCAAAAGGGTATCGTCGCAAGGCAAAATTGATTTGTCAGCCACGACCATTCGCCTAATCACTGACGTAGATAACCCTTTGTGTGGACTGAATGGTGCCACCTATATTTTTGGTAGACAAAAGGGGTTAGACCCTTCGCAATTTGAAAGGGTTGATCAGGCTATGAAACAATTCTACAAGGCCTTTGCTCCTGAAATCTTACAGCTTACAGGTTCAGGTGCTGGAGGGGGTATGGCTGCAGGTTTAGTGGCCTTTGCTGATGCTGAAATTAAATCAGGTATTGACTTTGTGCTTGATTGTGTTAATTTTAACCAACGGGTTAAGTCAGCCGATTTGGTCATCGTAGGAGAAGGACGTATGGACAGACAGTCTCTATCTGGTAAAGCACCAGTTGGTGTGGCTAAACGAACACCATCAGGTATCCCTGTCATCGCAATCTGTGGCAGTCTGAAAGATGACTTACCAGATTTTCCAGTAGCTGGGATTTCAGCTTCATTCCCTATTATTGGACAAGTAGTAGCTTTAGACCAAGTCCTAGCTTCAGCTAAGGAGAATCTCTATCGAACAGGACTCAATATTGGCAACCTCATCAAGTTGAGTCAAACCTTGTGACATAAGAAAAAAGCCGACCTCAACTGGCCTGACATATAGCAGTTTAGTTAAATGGGTTAATATTAGCGAGCCTAGTTGTTTGGCTCGCTTTTTTCATTATTTAATTTTCCGATGAAATTGTAGTAAACGTCAACCTGAATAATTCGATTGCGTTTCGTGCCAGTTGGTTTCTGAATAACAATCTTGTCAATCAGTTCATTCACTATTTCAACGGTCAATTTTGGAAGCTCTGTATATTTTGAAATTCTCACCATAAACTTGGAGATATTCAAGCTATCTTCTTGTTGTTTGGCGAGTTTTTCAGTTAAATCAGAAATGGAAGTTTGAAGTTGTTTCTGTTCTTCTTCATAGCTCTGACTTAGCTTCACAAAGCGTTCATCTGAAATTTTTCCAAGTAGATTATCTTCATAAAGCTTCTGAATGATGCTGTCAATCTCTTTAGAGCGGTGTTCATCCTTTTGAAGTTGCTGGCGCTGACGTTTATTGTTTTTGCTGAATTGAGCTTGGCTTTGCTGTTCTAACTTTTTCAAAAAGGCTTCTTGGTCGAAGTGGATTTCCTGAATAGTTTGGCGGAGCTTACCACTCACAATCTCAATCAAGGCAGATTTTTGAATATAGTGGGGATTTTCACAACCATCAATCGGCTTACGGTAGCCAGAACACTTGTAATGGTCGTGGTTGAGTCCATTTTTCTCTTGTGGGCAAAAATAATGCTTTCGCCCACAAGTTCCACAAAAGACTATTCCCGCAAACAAGTTTTCGTGACCAGCCCGATTTTTGTATCGTTGATTAGACCGCTTATGATTTCGCATTTTTCGAACAATATCAAAAGTTTCTTGGTCGATAATTGCTTCATGAGTATTTTTGAAAATCAGCCAATCTTCTTTTGGGTTATCTACTTTACGTTTGTCTTTATAAGATTTTGTCCGTGTTCGAAGATTGACCGTATGCCCCAGATATTCTTCACGCCCTAAGATAGCGCTTAAGGTTTCTCGTGTCCAAAAATACGGTAGAGTTTCCACATTTGGACTGGAGGAAATAGGTTTCAAACCAATTTCTATTCGGTGACGGTCTGGTTTAAAAATTTTGTCATTTTTTAAACCTTTTGAAATCTCTGAAAGACTTTTTCCACTTTTTGCTTCCTGGAAAATCCGCTTCACAACCTCACTGGCAACTGGGTCAACAATCCAATTTTTAGGGTTGTTTGGGGCTTTGAGGTAGCCATAAGGTGGATTTACTGTAACACGCTCGCCAGCTCTCGCTTTAGATTGCACCACTGCCCGAATCTTCTTACTGGTATCCGCCGCATACATTTCGTCCATTAAACTCTTAATTGGTAAGAAAATAGAATTAGTTTCATTAGGCTTACTAGAATCTATGCCATCATTAAGAGCGATAAAGCGAACGTCAAAGCTAGGAAAAGTAATTTCCGTTAGTTGGCCAACCTTGATATAAGAACGTCCTAGACGACTTAAATCCTTTACGATAAAGTTCGAAACTTGTCGATTTTCCACTAGTCTAAGTGCTTCCGAAATAGCTGGACGGTCAAAATTTGTGCCACTAAAGCCATCGTCAACAAACAAAATAGGATTGGGGAGATTTTCTCTTGTAACTACATCAAGCAGAATTTTCTTCTGATTGGTAATTGAGTTACTATCTCCGTCCAGTCCATCATCTTGACTTAAGCGACAATAAATCACTGTAATATCTGAAAGTTTCGAAGTATCTACTTGTCTATAATCTGAAATTGTCAAAGTTCTGTTCATGTGTTTTTCTCCTTTTGGAGTTCACACACCTTACACTTCTATTATACCATTCTTACTACTGTTAAAGTAGTGATTTATCGCTTAAAATCAACCTTTCTAGGACATTTTCAAGATTGCGATTTCCAGTAAAACGGTGACGGATTAAGTAAGTCGTTCGACCAATTCGACAAATTTCATCGGCGGTGTGTGAAGCCTGTTTTGAGTCTCTATCTTGATTCTTCTGGTTCATTCGAAATACCTCCTTTGATATAATCTGAATGTTCGTCCAAAGTAATCACGGTGAATAATTCCCAAAAATTGTATAGTTCTTTTTGAATCACTTTCGAAATCGCCAGCTTTCGCTTGTCGTCTGGCACAACCCACAAAACATAGGGGAAAACTTCCTTTTGTCGTTGTTCAATACCTGAACGGTAGTATTCAATATATTTCTTACAAGTATTTACAATACGCGCAAGACTTTCCGTGCTTCGGTCTATTTCCAGAAAATAATGGTCTTCGTAATCGTGATTGACCAATTCTAAATAAGCGTCTGGTTTCAAAGTCATTCCAACCCCAGAAAGTTTTTGGTAGCTGCGCCAAGAGTTTGGCTCAAAGGAAAAAGTTTCAAGCGACAGTTTTTCTAAATCTCGAACGGTCTCCAGTGTCTCAACAAAAATTTCTGTAATCGCCAAAGTGTGTTCAACGTGGTGCTGGGTTGGTTCGTATTTATTTTTATAACGCAAGATAATACTGTCATCTTGGTTTTTAAGGAGCTTTAACCCCTTAAAAGTAATTTGCCAAACATAAGAAGCAGAGCCACGGCGTGCGCCACCAACTCGTCGTTTTAAATGTGAAACCAATCCAGCTTTCTTCAGGCTTTGCAGTGCAAAATTAGTGCGGCGAATAGCAGTCTCAAATCGAGCGCTATCCGCGAAAAAGAGTCTGGCTAATTGGTTAGTGGTCGCAAATCTTGCTTGACTCAAAAAGTAAAGAATTTGCGTGTTGTTATCTATTTTGTAATTCCATTTCATCTGTTTTGTTCTCCATTAAAATTTAAAGGGTGTGTTCCTGTAAAATGTGCTTAGTTACGGAGTAAGTCGTGTGAGTAAAAATCCTGAAAACCTTTATTTATCAGAGGCGGACGAATTTTCTTCATCAACACGATTCGAAGAGCGATTGGAACGCTTTTTCCTCCCTAAATCTGTTAGTTTTGGGCTAGAATTTTCATTTTTCGAAGCAGATTTTTCAAAAATGTAGTTTTCAAATTGGCTTTCAATTTCTGAAATATTTTGTCCGTATCGGCTCAAGCTATTCAAAAATGGCGTGCGACTATCTCTAATTTTTGGTTTAGGTGGGTAGGCTTTACCAATAATCCATTGATAAGTATTTTGTGAAATTTCAGTACGAATATATGCCCAAAATGGTGGTAAGCTGTAAAAATCTTCTTTATCAATCTCCAGAGTATATTTTGCCATTTCGCGAGCTTCATCAAGATTTAAGCCAAAAACAATTTTATTAGCAACATTGGATTCAATCCCAGCTTTTAGATGAGGCGACATCTGCGCGAGGTGTTGGAAGCCGATATTCCAACCAACATTAAACTGACGAGATTGCGAAAGTGCTTCGTCTAAGTTAGAATTGGGGATTCCTAGGAAACTCGGTGTCTCATCGATATAGATAAAGACCGATTGGCGTTTACTTGGCTCAACCGAAGACTGGCGCAAAATTAACATCCAGAGCATTGAAGTGATGAGGCTACCAATGAGTTTCGCAGATTCTGAACCAATTACCGATTTATTTAGTGGAATCAATACGATTTTTCGGCTTTTGAAGATTTCCGCAAGACTAAAATTTGGGTTAGTTTGTCCCAACATTGCCCGAAGTTGTGGGCGAAGCAAAAACTGTCGGAATTTATTCAAAATGGGGTTTAATATCTGGTGACGTTGGGCTTCACTGAGTAGCTCAAACCAGTTCCAGAAACTCTCCAGTCCAATTGGGTCTTTTAACTCTCTTAATAGTTTATTTCGAAAGGACTTATTAGTGAGCAAACTTGGTAACATCACTAAAGAGGTATTTGGAATTCTAGCAAGCGTTAGAAAACTGTGTGACAAAATGTCCAGCGAGTAAATTCCAAAATGTTCAGGATAAAGCCCTTTAAATAGTTCTAAAAGATAATCTGCGATAACTTCGGGTTCAATACCATATTTGGTGAGTTCAAAAGGATTGATGCCAACAACTCGTTTGGTGGTTGGTGAAATGACTACTGTATCTTCATCGTGTTCAGTTGGTGTGCGCTCTAAAAGTTCATGAGTAAGTTGACCTTTGGCATCCACCACAACTACACTATGATGTTTAGATTTTATATCTGATAAAATCAAATGACTCATAGTGGTAGTCTTACCACAACCTGTTGAACCGAGAAAAACGGTGTGCTTTTTGCCAGCTTGTGCTGAAATTTGAATTGGTCTTGGTTGACTTTCAACCGTTTGCGCCAGACTTCGCTGAATCTTCCGATTAATATTATAGCCCAAAGGCGGAGTCACTAATTTAGGGTGAACATTTGGTACGCCTGCAATATTTTCTTCACCAATTGGTAGAAGTAGAAAACAAGCAAGGTCTGAAATTCCCAAGCTATAGGGATAAGCCCAAGAAGGTTGTGCTTGATTTAGTTTTTGGATAGCTAATGGTTTTAATTCAATGGTTGCATTTGATTCCATCATACGAAAACTACTTAACAAGCTATCAAAAAATTCTTTTGTTCGTAAAATACTGCGAGATTGGACACCAAGTCTAATTTCACATTTAAAAGTAGATTGGTTTAATTTTTGTTTCATTAGCTTTTTGGAATTTTCGGAAAGCTCAGGAATATTATTTGTAATCACTTGATACCATTTAACGGATAAATTCGGCAAATCTTTTGGCTGCGGCCGAGGTGGTGAGCCTGCACCAATGACCAACTGAACAACTACTGTTTCATCTGGCTGAAGTATTTTTGAAATTGCAAGGCTTGAACGTATCATGTTTTCTACAGAGTCCGTTTTTAAAGCATAGTGAGATTCTTTGATGTTCACTAACCGTGCAACCGAAAGTTTTTCGCGTTTTGGAGCTCTTGAAAACTGAATAGCTCGGTGCGATTGAATTAGTTGGCTGATATGTCGCTTATCTTGTTCTTCTGTTCCTAATAGATAGCGTACGCGATTCTTAGATAATCGAATTTCAAAAATAACCGCTTTGCGCCGAGTCAATCCCACCAGTTGACCCAGCATAGATTTCACATCATCTATTTTAAACGGGCGCATCCAGTTGAGTTCACTCCAAGATAGTGTTTCAAATTTTCTTTTCATCTCTACCTCCAATCTTTAGTTTTAATAATCCGAAAGGTAAGCCAGCCGATGAAAACAACCGCCGTCATCAAAACCAAGAACCACCATATTTCCAGAATTAGTTTAACCGCCCAGTTAATAAGCCAAGCACAAGCAACAAATCCAAGAATATATGCCATTAGTTTTTTCATGGCTGGTCTCCTTTCTGCCTCCATTTATACAAGAAAGTTGGTGAAAAGTTAAATTTAGCTGCCTTCAGTTTTAAGAGCGATTGGAATGAAATTTAAGCAATGAAACAGTAGTATATTTCAACATATTTTGACCATTTGTCTAGTCTAAACAGTCCTTTTATTTTCTTGAAATTTTTCGCATTTCTGCTTTAGCAACCAAGAAAAGTTCATTGATTTCTTTCCGTTTTTCCAGAAATTCTGCCAGGGCAATTTCTTCTTCACTACAGTGTTTTTTGTCTTCTGGTTTTGGTTTTTCGAACCAATCCCAAATAAATATGGCAACGACGATAATCATAAAAGCTATAAAGTAATCCATCATAAAGCTATCTCATTTCATCTTTTCAGTAGCATAATAAGTGAATGCTTTAAGAATATAATCTGTATACTCTTTAGCTTCTGGAGTATTTTTAAGTATTTCAGACTGAGTAAGTGCCAAATTGCCCACTTTATATAAAATATCGTTAGCTAGAAGCTCTAAGGCTTGATTATCTGCCATCGCTTCGCTTAGTGTTTTTGCGACTTTTAACTGATAGGGATTAACAAATTGAGAAAGTTCTGCTTTTGGGGTTGATTTTTGAATGTGATTCATGAGGTTTCTCCTTTGATTTTGATATAATTTATGTTATAAACATTGTCGACTTTGTTTATGGTTATAGTGTAGTGAATATTTTTATCTCATTCATCAGGTAAAAAATCTCAGAAATCTCAAGGAGAAATCATGTGACAGAATTTAGGTTAGGATGGTTTTGTTATATTTTGCAAAAATCTGAAAAGAAAAAACGAAACCAAGAAGATTTCGTCAATAGTATTTTGAATAGATTAGTGGGTGAAAACAACCCCAAAATTTCATTCATTCCTGAAATTAACCGTGTTTCCAGTAACCGCCTATTTACGGGTGATGAAGAAGTTCCAGAATTTTACCGAGAAGCTCTACCAATTAGCGATTTAGGCTTTCATTCTCAAAGGATAGCTGATATTTTGAAAGATTTAAACCGTGATGAAACTTTCGATTATAAGCAAGCTGTTTTTAAAATCAAATCAACTCTTTTAAACAAAGCCAAAAAAGCTACCGTTGTGTTTGGTAGCGAAAAAATAGAATTGCTTAATCATTGCCAAGAAGATGAACTTTACTTGGCAAGCCTTTTCATTCTTTTGGTGAATCTTTCAAATATTCCTTCTAAGAACTCAGAAGAATTAAGACAAACGCAAATCATTAACCAGCACATTTTTAAGTATCTTGAAAATGAGGTTTTATTAACGCCATATTCACATAGAAAAACTATTGAAGAATCTTTAAAAAGCAAACAGCAGATTTTTTATTTTGATTTATATAAGCCTGAAGCGTTAAACGATAATAAAAATCTCGTTTCACCCACTTTAAAAGTTTTGATTCAAGATTCTATTTCCAAAATGCCAATTATCCAGAATGGTTTAATAATTCAAAACGAAACTATCAACGAACGAATTACACAGTTTATTGAAGAAAATTTTAAGAACAGCCTCAAACTAACTTTAATTACTGGATTTTGCCAATCCGAAACAGATTTTTATAAAGCTTTGGATAGATTTTTACCAAAAGAAGCCATCAATAAAATTTTTATGATTAAAAGGTTTGCTTTGTCTATAAAAGCCAGCTATGACTATACCGCTTTGAAAATGAAAGATATGATAACCTTAACAGAAAATATTATAAATTATTTAGAAAGTAGAACTTTCACAACACAAGATAAAATTGATTTCACTGTAGGTGGAAGTAATAATTTAGAAAATGATGAAATTATTTTTTATTTACTAATTGATTTACTTTATCTATCAAAAGATAAATGATATAATGAGAAAATGAAAGGGTATACAATGGATACTTTTGTTAAAGAAATAAGGATAAAACCTATACCTAAAGGGAAATACTACTCTGAAATTCCATCAATAAATTCTATTGATTCTTTAAATTTATCTTCTCCTATTACCTTTTTTATGGGCGAAAATGGGAGTGGTAAGTCAACATTACTTGAAGGTATTGCGGTTTCTTTAGGATTTAACCCTGAGGGAGGAACTGTTAATTTTAATTTTGCAACTAAAGAAACCCATTCAAACCTTAGTGAGTATATTCAGATTGTTAGAGGAGCTAAGCGGCCACAGGATGGATTTTTCTTGAGGGCTGAAAGTTTTTATAATGTAGCTACTTATCTGGAAGATATATACAGTAGAGAGATTGCTATGGGTTATAAATTAGATTCTTACGGCGGAATCCCTCATGAACGCTCTCACGGTCAGGCATTCTTAGGTCTGGTTTTAAATAAATTTAAACCTAATGGATTATATATCTTAGACGAACCAGAAGCTGCTCTTTCGCCACAAAATCAATTAGCCTTTATGGCAAAAATATATGAACTAACACAAAGCGGAGCTCAATTTATCATAGCTACTCATTCCCCTATTATTACAGCTTTACCAAATTCAAAAATATACAATTTTAGTGAATCTATTCAAGAAATTGATTATCACGATTCTGAAAGCTATCAAATTACTAAGCTTACTTTAGAAAATCCTGAGCTTATTTTGCGAAATCTTTTGAAGAAATAAAATAAAAAAGGAGGTTCCTTATGGCTCAATGTGGTGTTTGTAATGGAACTGGAATTTGTCGTTTTTGCAATGGAACCGGTGATGACAGAATAAATAATCCTCATCCCAATCCAAATAATGTTTTTTCTGGTGGAGGTAGTCGTTGTATACAGTGTGACGGGAATGGTAAATGTATAGAGTGTAATGGTTCTGGTGAGGTATAAATTGTAGTATGGAGGTTTGATATAGTGGATTTAAAATTTCAAGATAAAACCATTCAACAATTATCTAACTTAGATAGAGTATACTATTATTCTATTGTTAAGCATGAAGTAAGTTCTTTACATAATTTATTAGAGTTGGCGGAATGGCTTCGCTCAGAGGGATTTGAATTAGATGATGCTTTCAATTCAGCTTACGATATATGTTTAGCCATGTATAAAAGAACGGGTGTAGCAGATATTAGCTATTTTGAGGGACTATATGGTGTATTTATTCCTATTTTTCTAAACGGTCAATGGCAAGCTTGCGTGCAGGTAGAGTCACCTAAAAAACTTGTATTAGCCTTATATTGGATTGAAGAACAAGGAGCCAATGCTGATGAGCTATATAATAAGTTACTTGATTTAAAAGTAATCGGTTTATGATATTGAGAGCCAAATGGCTCTTTTTCTATATTTCTCCTCTTTTATTCCTGCTACAATAGTAAAGAAAGGAGAAATTTTGACAAATCATCACAAGAACACATTAGAAAATATCAAAACCATAACTATCGGCTATGCTCGCGTTAGTTCATCAGATAATCGACAAGAATTGGGACTATCTGTTCAAACTGAAGCTCTCAAATTCTGCGATAAGCTCTTTATCGAAAAAGATTCAGGTGGAAACCAAGAGCGACCACAACTCAAAAAAGCTATGAAAATGGCGAAAAAATACGCCCAGAAAGGTGTTAAAACAAATTTTGTCGTATATAAATTGGATAGACTTACCAGAAAGATGTTTCACCTCTCTGCTATTATTGAAGATTTAACCAAACATGGTATTCATCTTCAATCTATTCATGAAAATATTGAAACAGATTCTTTAACTGGAAAGTTCTTTTGTTTGATGTTGGGTTATGTGGCAGAATGGGAGCTTCAAGCAATTTCTGAACGTACTAAAGATGGACTCCGTAAAGCCAAAGAAAAAGGCGTGAAACTTGGCAATAAAGGAATAGCGAAAGATAAAGAAAAGCAAATTATTGCACAATACCAGCAAAAAGAAAATTCTGTTCGAAATATAGCCAATCAGCTGAATATTTCTACCGCAACTATTTATAATGTACTAAAGCGCAATGGTATTCAAATAAATAGAAAAAATCATCTATAATTGATTGACAATTCCTTAGAAAAATAGTAAATTTAACCTATCAACAGTTTTAGTAAACGGTCGTTTGTTAAAACAATCAAAGTTACCAATAAAAATATTTAAAATGCTGATTTGACAAGGTTTATAGGCTCTGTCAGGTTGGCATTTTTTGATTTTTCATTGTTTTAGTTGACGACCGTTCGCTAAAACAAACTCACCCCTATTGTAGCAGGGATTTTTGAGTGAAAATAAAAAAAGGAGGTTTTTCGTATTAAGATAAATACGATTTTTAATGTGCTACAAATACTTAGAGGTTTTGTTAAGGAGAAAATATGGCTTTTTTGATATTGGTAATTGCGATTGTAGGTGGATTTTTTTGGTTTAAAATACAAGCAAATGAGTCTGCTACAAAGGAATACAACGAAAAATTAGAACTAGCTAGAAGAGTGCTAGAAACAGCCCAAAATATCCGTTATGAACTTTTAGCTGACCTCAATGAAATTGGAGGAAAACTAGGTTCCGCAAATCGTGATGAATACAAGCAACTTTTTCGAGAAAAAGAAGATACCGAAAGATTTGTAAGAAGATTAGAAGTGGTCATACCAAACCTAGAGGAAGCTTTACGATGGAAAACGGAAGTCGAAGGGGGGCGTGAGAAAATAGAAATGGCTCTTTTAGATTTATCAACACAGAGTGGGCTAACTTTGGAAGAATGGGCGAAAAACTTTGGACTTAAAATATAAAACAAGGAGGAATCGTAATGGGAAACCCTAATGAATGGTATTGTGCTTGTGAACGAGCTTTAAGTGGTAATAAATGTGATTGGTGTAAAGAAGCTATTTACCACAATCTTTCTTACCATAACTGCAATTATGGAACTTGTCAAAAGAAATCTGGATGGTAATCATTATGATTAAACAAGTTAAAAAAATTCTTACAGCAACTATTGAATGCCCAACCTGCGGGCGAGAAACAAGCGACCGACCAGAACGGTGTTGTAACTGTGGTAATAAACTATAGGAGGACAAATATGACTGAAAGATGCACAAAATGTAACGAAGTTTTATGGTTTTATGCAGAAGATGCTGCACGTGGTAAAGTTATAAAAGTTTGTAAAAATCCTAAATGTACAATGTATAATTTTAAAATCTCCTTTAGTGAACGATAGTTGAATACATAAAAAAGACGGCTCATTTGAACCGTCTTTTAACGTGCTTGTAAGATGCGTGAACTCAGATTATTTTTAGAGTGCTGAGTGTCAGGCTGTCTTCGTGTCAGCTTTTATTTTCCAAAAAGTTTAGCAAAAAATCCCTTTTTGGTAATAGCTTGCTCTGTTTTTTGAGGAGCAAGAATATCGGGATAAATCTCCGAGAAGAGGACCTTATCAAGATTTTCTGCCTTATCACTATGCACGATGATTCCATATGGTGAGTGTGCTTTGGCTTCATCCACAATAGTAGCGGAAATATTGAGTGCTTGAGCAGTTTTAATATAGGTGAATTGTGTCTGGTCGGCTAGATTGGGTGAAAGCTTGAGACTTAGATGGGGGTAAGTTAATGAAAAATCTTTTAAAATCTTTGGAAACTTCTCCATTACAGTTTTCTTTTCAGCATTTTCCAATAGAATAGCTAAGACGACACGTTCTGCATAGGTTCCAAAATAGTGACGTAATTCATCAGGTTTTAAGCGCTTCTCACCACTAGCGCATTGGAGCACCTTTTTTTCAAGTGAAGTCATAGAGTTCTCCTGTTTATTTTCTTGCTAGTATTATACAATATTTTGAATTCCTTTTCATCAAGATTTTTTCTGATATTTTCAAAATTAATTGAAAATATTAAAAAATAGAAAATCGCTAGAAAATTCTGGTTTTAATTTGCTTAACCCTTGATATTGTGGTACTATAAAGGTGTAAAAAAATTTAACTCATAAGGAGAGTATTGTAATGTCAATTATTACTGATGTTTACGCTCGCGAAGTCCTTGACTCACGCGGTAA
>ERZ773269.2200-NODE-2200-length-15593-cov-4.253314_pt1 | contig 15593 bp, 10 predicted proteins | sample MGYA00511958_ERZ773269 | MGnify/ENA primary metagenome ERZ773269 (study PRJEB29015, sample SAMEA2737761) | human gut metagenome | biome: human gut; feature: human-associated habitat; material: faeces | place: China | collected 2012 ... | reverse complement strand
CAAGTCGTCGTAGCTGGAAGCCTAACTTGCAAAAGGTAACCATTTTGGTTAACGGTAAGCCAAAGAAGGTTTACGTTTCAGCACGTACCTTAAAGTCCGGTAAAGTGACTCGGGTTTAATTAAAAATGATGCCGTCCATTGTGGGCGGCTTATTTTTTACCCAAATTACAACACCCCATTAACTACTTTTTATTGGGGTTACTTTTTATTATTAGTGTGCTATGCTATGATATTGTTAATTGTAAAGAGAATGATTTACTAACTAACAGGGAGGCCATGACGATGGCAGTAAAAATTAAAACAAAAGCGGGAACAATTGACATTGATAACGATGTGATTTCGACCGTTGTTGGTGGTGCCGCTACGGATAATTACGGTGTTGTTGGAATGGCAAGCCGGAACCCGGTGCGCGATGGTGTTAACCAGATTCTGCGCCGGGAAAACTTCAACAAGGGCGTGGTTGTGCGCCAGCAGGATAACGGAATCGTCGTTGACGTGAATATTATCGTCAGCTACGGTACCAAGATTTCAGAAGTATCCAAGAGCGTCCAGGCGAAAGTCAAGTATAACCTGGAATCAATGCTCGGCATCACCGCGGACGCCGTTAACGTCTGCGTCCAAGGTGTCCGCTCAACAGAAGACTAGGATGGAACACGGGAGGAAATTTTAATTGGCTGTAACAGAAATTACAAATCTTGAATTCGGCAAGATGGTGCAAGCCGCTGCCGATAAGTTAAACCAACAGGCGGACTTTATTAATTCGCTCAATGTTTTCCCTGTTCCTGATGGTGATACCGGGACGAATATGGCGTCCTCAATGGCGAGCGGTGCTAAGTACGAGCGGGAAGCGGCAAGTGATAATGTTGGTGACCTCAGTGCTGCACTGGCTAAGGGCCTGCTGATGGGGGCCCGCGGAAATTCGGGGGTAATCCTCTCCCAAATTTTCCGGGGCTTTGCCAAGGCCGCTGCTGGCAAGCAGACCTTGAATGCCCAAGATTTTGTGGACGCATACGCTAATGGTGCCAAAGTTGCCTATAAGGCGGTGATGAAGCCAACCGAAGGGACGATTTTAACGGTAGTGCGGGAGTCAGCTCAGGCCGGCTTAAACAAGGTCAAGCAGACCGAAGACATGGTTGAAATCGTCAATGCCATTTACGAAGCTAGCAAGGCTGCCTTGCAAAAGACCCCTGAATTGCTGCCGGTGCTTAAAGAAGTCGGTGTAGTTGATTCTGGTGGTCAGGGCCTGGTTGATGTTCTTGAAGCCTTTGACGAATCCCTTAGCGGCAAGGAAGTTGCTAAGAGTGCCGACTACAAGCCTGATCAGGCTGAGGTAGATGAAATGGTTAACGCAATGGACCACCAAAGCGTTCAGGGTAAACTAGACCCTGCTGACATCAAGTACACTTACTGTACCCAGATGCTGGTTCGCCTAGGGAAGGGGAAGGAAGTAACCAAAAAGTTTGATTACGATACTTTCTACAACTACCTGGCTAAACTTGGCGACAGTTTGCTGGTCCTAAATGACGACCAGGTTGTCCGGGTTCACGTTCACACTGAACACCCGGGACAGGTTTTGTCATGGGGACAGGAATTTGGTGATTTGCAGACGATTGAAATCCATAACATGGTCTGGCAGCAGGAAGAGATTATGGAACATGATGACGAGGGCGACGCAGCTACTTCTGATGAGCAGGCATCCCAGCCGGCAGAAACTGAGCCTGCACCAGAAACTGCGGTCATTGCGGTCGCTTCTGGTGATGGGGTGATCAAGCTCTTAAAGAGCCTGGGCGTGACCCACATCATCAGTGGCGGACAAACGATGAACCCTAGCACCAAGGACATCGTGGATGCCATTAACCAGAGTGGTGCCAAGCAGGCGCTGGTCTTGCCGGATAACGGCAATATCTTCATGACGGCTGAACAGGCGGCAGAGGTAGCGGAAATCCCAACCCGGGTCGTTCATGCCAAGACGATTGCCCAAGCGATGTCAGCGTTGCTGGATTACAATCCAGAAGCAGACCTGGCTACTAACCAGGAAAGCATGGAGGCCAACATTGGCAACGTTGCTAGTGGGGAAGTCACCCATGCTGTTCGCGACACGACCATTGATGGTCAGGAAATTAAGAAGAACGACTACTTGGGAATTGTCGACGGCAAAATTGTTGAGACTAACCCCGACCTGGAGGAAACCGCGATTGAAATGGTCAAGAAGATGCTTGACGAGGATAGTGAAATCGTGACAATCCTCTACGGAGAAGACGGCACGGAGGAAACTGCCCAGGCAATTAAAGCGGCCGTAGAAGAAGTTGACGACGAACTGGATATTCAGATTTACGAGGGTGGACAGCCAGTGTACCCATACTTGATTTCAGTTGAGTAGTTTACTGATAGACTAAAGCAACAGGTGAGGTTGGATTTTCCCAGCCTCTTTTTACGTAGGAAGGAGGGGAGAAGATGAAGAGCTTACAGGATCCGGTAGCAGTATTAAAGGGCGTGGGGCCAAAAAGGGCCGCGGACCTGGCGACCCTCGGCATTGACACGGTCGAAGATCTCCTGACTTACTATCCAAACCGCTATGACGATGTTACTCCAGCAGATTTGGAGAACGTCCAAGACCGGCAACGAATCACTACCCAAGGGACGGTGGTGTCCGAACCCCTCCTCTCCCACTTCGGCTACCGGCGAAGTCGCCTCAGTTTTCGCCTCCAAGTCGGCCCGCGGGTAATCATGGTGACCTTCTTTAACCAGGCCTACCTCGCGAAAAGGGTCGCGCTGGGGCAAACCGTTACGGTAATGGGGAAGTGGGATGCCCAACGTGCCCAGGTTACGGCAAATAAATTCCTGTCTGCTGGTGACCAGGAGCAGGCCGATTCGGGAGCGGTTTATTCGGTCAATAAGCATATTCGCCAGGCAACGCTCCGGGGGCTGATCAAGCAGGCTTTTGATGAGTACCAAAACGTTATTCCCACCCTCCTGCCGGCGTCACTTCGTCAGCACTATCGTCTGCTGGACCGGCGGACGATGATTAAAGCCCTGCACTTCCCGGAGAACGTGGGTCAGGCCAAGGCCGCGCGGCGGACGGCTGCCTATGAGGAGTTTTTCTTGTTTCAGTTGCGCTTACAGGCCATTCGGCAGGCCCGCCGGCACGCGAATGGTGACCGTATTTTGTACCGCAATGACGAATTAAAGGAGTTTATTGCAGGAATCGGTTTCGAGTTGACCGGAGCGCAAAAACGGGTCGTGAATGAAATCTGTCGTGACCTGCGTGAGCCTTACCAGATGAACCGCCTTCTGCAGGGGGATGTCGGGTCGGGGAAGACCATCGTCGCGGCGATTGCCATCTACGCAACGATTACGGCTGGCTATCAGGCCGCCCTGATGGCTCCGACAGAAATTTTGGCCGCCCAGCACGCTGAAAAGCTGTCCCGGGTGTTCGCGGGGACCCACGTTCACGTTGGCCTGCTGACTGGTTCTTTGACCGCTAAGCAGCACCGGGAACTTACGGGGGCCATCAAGCGGGGAGAAATCAACCTGATTATTGGGACCCACGCCCTCATCCAGGACGACGTTGAGTATGCCAACCTCGGTCTGGTAATCACTGACGAGCAGCACCGCTTCGGGGTCAACCAACGGCAGCTTCTGCGTGAAAAGGGCGCCCACCCGGATGTCCTGGCAATGACGGCGACACCAATTCCCCGGACCCTGGCGATCACCGCTTATGGGGAAATGGACGTTTCCGTGATCGATGAGCTGCCTGCGGGACGGAAGGCGATTGAAACCCGCTGGTTAAAGGTCGACCAGCAGAGTGAAGCCCTTCATTTCCTGCGCGACCAGCTCGCCACGGGGGCCCAGGCCTACATCGTTAGTCCATTGATTGAGGAATCTGAGGCGCTCGACGTCCAAAACGCCACCGACTTATACAATGAGCTGGCAGAGTATTTTCAGCCCCACTACCAGGTCGGCTTGCTGCATGGCCGAATGTCTGCTGAGGAAAAGGAGCAGGCAATGCACAAGTTCCAACGGGGTGAGTACCAGCTTCTGGTTTCTACCACGGTGATTGAGGTCGGCGTTGATAACCCGAACGCGACGGTCATGCTGATTTACAATGCTGATCGCTTTGGATTAGCGCAGCTTCACCAGCTCCGGGGCCGGGTTGGTCGTGGGGACCGACAGAGTTACTGCCTGCTACTTGCCGACCCGAAGACGGATGACGGTAAGCAGCGGATGAAAACGATGGTCGAGACGAATGATGGTTTTGTCGTCGCCCAGCGTGATATGGAGCTGCGGGGGTCCGGCGATGTCCTGGGCAGTAAGCAGTCGGGAATGCCAGAATTCAAAGTTGGCGATCCGGTTGGTGACCTTAAAATGCTTCAGGTGGCGCGACAGGATGCGGCCGACCTCTTGCGGACTCCTCACTGGGACAAACAGGACGATAATCAGCCGCTGGTGTTATATCTGCAACGCCACCAGCTTGAAACACACTTTGACTAAGGAGTAGATAATAATGAAAATTGCTGTTGACGCTATGGGGGGCGACAATGCCCCTCAGGCGATTATTGCGGGGGTCGAACAGGCACGTGACCAGTACGCGGACCTCGAATTCCAACTTTTTGGCGACCCGGCACAGGTTAAGCCGCTGATTAAAAACGATGAACGGCTGACGGTCATTGAGACTACCGAAGAAATCACGATGGGTGAAGAACCAGTCCGGGCAATCAGACGGAAGAAGGATTCTTCGATTGTACGGGCAGCCCGGGCCGTAAAGGAGGGCAGCGCGGATGCCTTCTTCTCTGCCGGCAATACCGGTGCCGTATTGGCGGCCGGCATTTTTATCGTGGGCCGGATCAAGGGGATCGACCGTCCCGGCTTAACCAGTATTTTGCCCATTACCCAGCCCGGTGCGACCCGGCAGAGTTTTGTTTACCTAGATACCGGGGCCAACGCTGAAAGCAAGGAACGCAACCTGGTTCAGTACGGCTATCTCGGGAAGTTTTATGCTGAAAATGTCCTGGGGGTCGCGAACCCCCGCATTGCCCTACTGAATAACGGGGCCGAGGAAGATAAGGGTGATAAGCTCCATAAGGATGTGTGGCAGCAGTTGAATGCCGCGAGTGACCTTAATTTTGTCGGCAACATTGAATCGGGGGACCTCCTTGTGGGTAAAGCTGATGTGGTGGTCAGTGATGGCTGGACTGCCAACGCTGCTTTGAAGGCGACCGAAGGAACTGCCAAGATGATGCTGACCCTGATTAAGGATGGAATCTTAAATGGCGGCCTTCGGGCAAAGCTAGGCTACCTCCTCTTAAAACCAGTCTTCCATAATATCGGCAAAAAGATGAGCGCGTCGACTTACGGCGGGGCAGTATTGCTCGGCCTACAAGCGCCGGTAGTCAAGACTCACGGTTCCTCCGATGCAACGGCGGTCGCTAACACGATCAGTCAGATTCGGACGATGCTGACCTCTGGGGTAATCGAGAAAACGGTCGACTTTTTTGGTCAGGAAGCGGTAGTGGACAAGGACGGCAAAAACGAATAGAATAGGATTCGGATTTAATAAAGTGAGGTTATTTACCATGGCTGAAAATGATAAGCGTACACAAATTTTTAATAAGGTTTCTGAAATCGTGGCGGACCACTTCGATATTGACCGGGCTAAGATTACCGATGATTTGAATCTCAAGACCGACTTGGATGCCGACTCGATTGATTTTGTTGAATTTGTCCTGGAACTAGAAGATACTTTCAACGCGGAAATTGCCGATGACGAAGCAGAAAAGCTCAGTACAATCGGTGAAGTGGTGGACTACATCGACCAGCATACCGCTGACTGAGTTAGGAGGCCAGTGGGCCGGCTACTGTATTGAAGCATTTTTATCTATGTAATAGTTGAGGCTGGGAATTAACTTCAGCCTCTTTCCTATTTTAAAGGCAAGAATGCCACGGCGCTGGCTGTAAGTTTGCCCGCTGGTCAGCCAGCAAAGGACTCTCCCGACATGCCCCGCGGTGAACGGCAAACATCAGGAACGGGTACTTAACCAAGTTGGACCGGTTTCTCTTCTCCGTATGGTGGGGCTTTTTTCTTTTTAAATCGCGAAAAGCCTGCGCGGGGCGGACTTGTTTAGTATAATAGGAAAGAATGTAATTTTTATAGTAAGAAGAAAGGAATCTAAACATGATCGAAGAACTACAAGACTACTTGGCCAAGGAATTTGATATTCATTTTTCTGACCCGCGCTTGTTAGCAGAGGCCTTTACCCAGGCTTCGTATGTCAATGAGCACCCTCATCAGAATTTGAAGTTTTACGAACGGATCGAATTCCTTGGCGATGCCGTGTTGGAACTGATTGTTTCAGAATATATTTATAAACGCTATCCCGAGTTGCCCCAGGGTAAGCTGACCCGCCTGCGGGCCGCTATGGTGTGCGAGGATAGCTTTTCTAAGTTCGCCAAGGAGTGTCATTTTGACCAGTACATCCGGCTGGGTCACGGGGAGGAACTCGCGGGTGCTCGCCAGCGGCCGGGACTGCTCTGTGATATTTTTGAATCCTTTGTGGGGGCCCTTTACCTTGACCAAGGGCGGCCGGCAGTTGAAAAGTTTGTCCGCCGGGTCATCTTCCCGAAGCTGGACATGGGCTGGTTCGACCACGCTGTTGATGCTAAAACCAGCTTGCAAGAGTTTCTCCAGCGGGATGGCGATGTTTTGATCGAGTACCACCTCCTTGAAGAGAGCGGGACTGAGAACAACCCCGCCTTCCATGTCGATGTGGCAGCCAATGGTCAGGTCATTGCGGATGGTCAAGGGTCATCGAAAAAGCAGGCTGAGATGCAGGCAGCCCAGCGCGCCCTGAAGAAATTACGAGCAAAGAAGTAACGTGAGAGTAGGTTAGTATGCAATTATTGTCATTAACAATTGACGGCTTCAAGTCATTCGCCAACAAGACAACGATTAAGTTCGAGGAGGGGATGACCGGAATCGTTGGTCCAAACGGGAGTGGGAAGAGCAACATCATTGAAGCTATCCGGTGGGTAATGGGTGAACAGTCTGCCCGGCACCTGCGGGGGGATAAGATGGTGGACGTAATCTTTAATGGAGCCGCTAACCGGGCACCACTGAACCGGGCACTGGTCTCAATCACCTTTGATAACAGTGACCATTATCTTGCCAGTGATTTTAACGAACTAACCATTACTCGGAAGCTGTTCCGCAATGGGGACAGTGAATACCTGCTCAATGGTAATAAGGTGCGCTTGAAAGACATTGTCGATCTCTTCATCGATTCTGGACTGGGCCGGGAGTCATTCTCAATTATTTCCCAGGGACGAATTGAAGCAATCTTCAATGGGAAGCCGGAAGACCGCCGGGCCATTATCGAAACGGTAGCCGGCGTCGCTAAGTACCGTAAAAATAAGCAAACGGCGGAACGGCGGCTTGGACAGACGATGGACAACCTTAACCGGGTCAACGATATTATCAGCGAATTAGCTAGTCAGTTAGAACCGTTAGCTGACCAAAGCGCGCTGGCAAAGGATTATTTGGAACAAAAGGAACAGTTTGACCGCCTGGACCAGACCCAACTTGTTCGCAATTATGACCAGCAGCATGACCAGCTGCAACGGTTGCAGGGCAAACTGGCTGACTCGCGGCAGCTGGTTGACCAGTACCGTAAAAAGACCGCGGCCGCTGATACTGAATTAGAAAAGTACAAGCAGCAGCGGACGGCCCTTCAACGGGACAAGGATGCCGCGAACCAGTCGATTTTGCGCCAAACTCAGCTGATTGCTGATTATCAGAACCAGCAGTCGATTTCGACGGTCAAGCGCCAGCAGCAAGAGCAGGAGCAGCACCGGCTGAGTGAACAAATTAGTGCTAACCAGCAGGAACAAGAGCAAGTGCAGAAGCGGTTAGCCGCGGTCAAGCAGGATTTGACTGCTCACGAGCAAACGATGGCGGAACACAAGAAACAGCTCCAAGCGGCTGAACAGCAAACAGCCAGTGAACGGTTACAGCAGCTGCAAGCCCGGCTAGAAGAACTGCGCAACCAGCAGATTGAACTTCTCCAGCAGCAGACGACTCTGCACAACCAGGCCAACTACCTCCAGGAGAACCACCGGCAGGCGCTAAACGTCCAAAAGGAAAGTGATGCCGAGCTGGCGGCGTTGAAAGAGCAACAGACTGCCCAGCAGCGGGAATTAACTGCTAAGCAGCAGGAAGTGGCTCAGCAACGGGACCGCCTGGCGGCGACTAACCATGAACTCACTGGTGTCCAAGAGCAGCTGGAACAATTGACCAACCGTTACCAGGAACAGCAGCGAAAGTGGTACCAGCTGCTGGGGGATGCTCATTCAACCGCGGCTCGGATCAAGGACTTCCGGGCGCGTGAGGATGACTACGACGGCTACTATCACGGTGTCCAAAGTGTCCTGCGCAACCGGCAGCAGTTTGCGGGGCTTGCCGGGGCAGTCGGGGAGCTGATTACGACTCCAGCCAACGTTACGACGGCGATTGAAACCGTTCTCGGCGGGCAACTCCAGCAACTGGTCGTAGATCGCCAGGACACCGGGAAAGAAATTATTCGCTTCTTAACGCGGCAACGGGCTGGTCGGGTAACGATTCTTCCTCTGGACACCCTCCGTCCGCGGCGGCTGCTGTCGATTTGGCCAACCCTGGAGGGGATGCCGGGCTACGTTGGCCGGGCCACCGACTTGGTCCAGTATGACCAGCGCTACCAGCTAATTATTGACTACCTGCTGGGCAACACTGTGGTCGTTGATAACTTGGATAACGCGACGGCCATTGCCCGGGCTGGCCACCACCAGGTCCGGGTGGTAACCCTTGATGGTCAATTAATTAATACCAGCGGAGCGATGACTGGGGGGGCCAATCGCCATCAGCGTGCCGGAGTTTTGACGCAAAAGCAGACTGGACAGCAACTGGCGAACCTCCTAGCTGACCAACAGCAAAATGCTAAGCAGGCTGAAGCGACGGTTGCAAAGCTACAGGCGTCCCAGCAGCGGGGGCAGGCCAAATTGGCTGACCTGCAAGCAACTTCCCAGGAACAAGCGGACGAACTGCGGACGGCAGAGACGGCCCTTAATCGCCTGGCTGACCAGGTCAAAACGACGGGCCAGCGGGTGGCGACCCTTCAATACCAGACTGATGAACAGACCTCCCGCCATAGTTCTTATCAGGATCAGCTCCAGACGAACTCTGCGGCTCAGCAGCAGATTGATGCTCAACTGGCGACAGTCAAGGAGCAAACTGAAAAGGTCAACCAGCAAATTACCCAATTGCGGCATAACGCGGACGCGCAAAATGACCAGGTCCACGAACTTCAGCAGTGGTTAGCGGTTGCTAAGGAGCGGCAGCAGCAGTATCAACGTCAGGCCGCTGCTCTCGACCAGCAACTAGCTCAATTGAAATCGGCCGCCGCTGACCTGGGGCAACAGCTTCACCAACTGGAAGAACGTTACCGGCAGCAGGGAACTCATGGTGAGGATACCGCGACGGCACTGTCGACGGCTCAAGAGGCATTGGCAGGTTACCGTCAACAGTTGACAGCGGCCGACGATCAGCTGGCAGCTTTAGCTGACCAACTGAACGCCGCTGAAAGCAAGCAGGAACGGCTGATGAGCCTCGAGCGGGCCGCTCTTGATAACCTGAACGCCCTAAATGAACGGCGGGTTCGTTGTGAAGGCCAGTTGGACCAGCTGCAAAACCAGTTGCGGGACCACCACTCATTGACGATCACTGCTGCCCGGCAAAAAGCTGACCAGCAAATCAGTGATGCTGACCTGGCCCGGCGGCTAAAGCTCCTGCAACGGGGCCTCGATGAATTAGGCACGGTCAACGTCAGCGCGATTGAAGAGTATGACCGGGTCAAGGAGCGCTATGACTTCCTAAAGGGCCAGCAGCACGACCTCCTGGAATCACGGACCCAACTCCAGCAGACGATGGACGAGATGGATGGTGAGGTCAAGCAACGCTTTATGACCACCTTCAAGGAGGTCTCAGCTGCCTTCGACGAAACCTTCTGGCAGATTTTTGCTGGCGGGCGGGCCAAGCTGGAATTAACCGATCCGCATGACCTCTTGACGACCGGGGTCGATATTATGGCCCAGCCGCCGGGAAAGAAGAACCAGCATTTGAACCTCTTGTCAGGTGGTGAACGGGCCCTCACGGCGATTACCTTACTATTTGCCATCTTAAAGGTTCGCCCCGTCCCCTTTGCCATCCTGGATGAACCGGAGGCAGCGCTAGACGAAGTTAATGTCCAACGCTTTGCTAACTACCTGCAACGCTTTGGCAAAGAAGGACCACAGTTTATCGTAATTACCCACCGGAAGGGGACCATGATGGGGGCGGACGTCCTCTACGGGGTGACAATGCAAGAATCAGGGGTGTCGAAGATGATTTCCGTAGACGTGATTGATACCCTGAATGACCAAGAAGAGTAGGAGGAATCAGAATGGGATTATTTGATATTTTCCGCCGCCACAAAAAGGAAACACCGGCGAGTGACCACGCAGCTTCCACATCGTTGACGACCGCGGCGTCGGCCAGCGCATCGACGACGGTGGCAGCTAGTCTTTCCACTAGTGGCAGTACCAGCCAGCAGGCCAGTGTGGCAAGTGCCAGCACGGAGCGGTCAAGTTCGGTCTCCCAGTCGGCCAGCAGCAGTTTAAGTACCAGCGTAAGCCAAGCGGCGGCTCCACTTAGTCAATCATCGTTGTCAGCTAGTACGAGCGGCCTTGCGAGTGCTAGTTCAGCAGCTAGCTTGAGTACGGTTGCTGCCCACCAGTCAACGACGCTGGCGGCGAGTGTTTCTCCAGCGGTACCGTCCTCAGAACTGCCGGATGAGACAGCCGGACAAGCACCAAGCGGTGAAGAGTCAACCACTACCGCACCAAGTGAAGACCAACAGGAGAAAAAGTATGACCGGGGCTTGGAAAAGTCGCGGACTGGCTTTGGTGCCCGTTTGAACCGCTTCCTGGCGAACTTCCGCCACGTCGACGAGGACTTCTTTGACGACCTCGAAGACATGCTGATTGAGTCAGACGTTGGCTATGACATGGCGATGAAGCTCAGTGACAGCCTGCGGGAAGAAGTTAAACTTGAAAATGCCAAGAGCAAGCAGGAGGTTTCCAACGTCATCATCGAAAAGATGGTCGACCTCTACGAAGAAGCGGGCCAGGGTGAAAATCCCGACCTGCGGATGGCCGCGGAAGGGCCAACCGTTATCATGTTCGTCGGGGTTAACGGTGCCGGGAAGACGACCACCATTGGGAAAATGGCGGCCCTCTTCAAGCGGCAGGGCAAGAAGGTCCTGCTGGCGGCGGCCGATACCTTCCGGGCTGGGGCCACTGAACAGTTAGACGTTTGGGCCCAGCGGGACGGCGTTGATATTGTGACGGGTCCCGAAAACGGTGATCCGGCGGCCGTCGTGTTTGACGCGGTCCAAAAGGCAAAGCGGGAAGACTATGACGTCCTCTTCGTCGACACCGCTGGCCGGTTGCAGAATAAGGTCAACCTGATGAACGAGCTGGCGAAGATGAAGCGGATCCTGACCCGGGAGATTCCCGACGCACCGCATGAGGTCTTACTGGTCCTCGACGCGACGACCGGTCAGAACGCCCTTAACCAGGCCAAACTCTTTAAGCAGAGTACCGACGTTACTGGAATTGTCCTGACGAAGCTCGATGGGACCGCTCGCGGGGGGATTGTTCTCGCAATTAGGAACGAACTTCACCTGCCAGTCAAGTATGTCGGCCTGGGTGAAAAGGTGGACGATCTGCAGAAGTTCAACGCCAGCGACTTTGTTTACGGCCTCTTCAAGGGCCTGGTCGAGGTCGATTAGGAGCGTCGCAATGGAAATCGAAAAAAATTACCGGATCAACTCCTTATTTGAGTTCTACCAACCACTACTGACTAAAAAACAAAATGACTACTTAGAGCTGTACTACGGGGATGACTATTCGCTGGGCGAGATCGCGGAAAACTTTCACGTCAGCCGGCAGGCAGTGTATGATAATATCAAACGGACGGAAAGCATTCTGGAAGACTACGAGCAAAAACTGCACCTCTACGCTGAGTTTCAGGCCCGCAATCGTCAGGCTGACGAGATTCAGCAGTACGTGCGCAGCCATTACCCAGATGACGACCAGCTCAATGAATTGGTCAGCCACTTAGAGAGTTTGGAGGAAGAATAAATGGCATTTGAAGGATTGACAGAACGCCTGCAAAAGGCGATGGAAAAACTTCGGCGCAAACCGAAAGTGACGGAAGCCGACCTGCGGGAAACAATGCGGGAAATCCGCCTGGCCCTGCTGGAAGCCGATGTTAACTTTACGGTCGTCAAGGATTTCGTGAAGACCGTGCGGGAAAAGGCCGCCGGTGCGGAGGTCCTCAAGGGCTTGAACCCGGCCCAGCAAATCGTTAAGATCGTGAACGACGAACTGACGAAGCTGATGGGGGAAGAGGCGGTACCGCTAAACAAGGCCGCCCATATCCCGACCGTGATCATGATGGTTGGGCTTCAGGGGGCTGGTAAGACGACCACTGCCGGTAAATTAGCCCTCCGGCTGAAGAATGAGGACCACGCCCGCCCGATGTTTATCGCGGCCGACGTTTACCGGCCAGCCGCCATCACCCAGCTGCAACAGGTCGCTGACCAAATCGACGTCCCGGTCTTTGAGAAGGGGACTGACGTTGACCCCGTGGAAATTGTCCGCGAGGGGATGGAAGTGGCCAAGCAAAATCACAATGATTACGTCATCATTGATACCGCCGGCCGGCTCCAGATTGACGAGCAGCTGATGGACGAACTGGCGAACATCAAGGAGCTGGTTAACCCGGACGAAATCCTGCTGGTAATCGATTCGATGACCGGGCAGAACGCCGTCAATACCGCCCAGGGTTTTGACGACAAACTCGACATTACCGGGGTTATCCTGACCAAGCTCGATGGTGACACCCGTGGTGGGGCTGCCATGTCAATCCGGGCCGTTACTGGTAAGCCAATCAAGTTTGTCGGTGAAGGGGAAAAGATGGCGGACCTGGATGTCTTCCACCCGGACCGGATGGCTTCGCGGATTCTCGGCATGGGGGACATGATGACCCTGATCGAGAAGGCCCAGAAGAACTTCGATGAAGAACAGGCCCAGGAAACGATGGACAAGATGCGGGAAAATACGTTTGACTACAACGACTTTCTCGCCCAGATGGACCAGGTCACCAAGATGGGGCCGCTGGAAAACATCCTCAAGATGATGCCGGGGATGGCAAACAATCCAGCACTCAAGAACATCAACATTGATCCTAAGCAGTTCGCCCACATCAAGGCGATTGTTCTCTCAATGACCCCTGAGGAACGGGAAAATCCTGACCTGATGAACCCCAGTCGTCGGCGCCGACTAGCTGCTGGTGCCGGTCGGCCAATCGTCGAGGTCAACCGGATGATTAAGCAGTTTAACCAGATGCGGAAGATGATGAAGCAGGTCACGAATGGCAACATGAGTGGGATGCAAAACCTCTTCGGCGGCCAGATGCCCGGTGGCAAGATGGGGCAGATGGCGATGAACCGGATGGCCCGGAAGATGAAGAAGGATAAGGCCAAGCGGATTAAGAAACTTCGCAAGATGCGGAAAAAGTAAACGAAAACCAGCGTTACCAGTATTTGGGATTTCCAGATGCTAGTAGCGCTGGTTTTTTAGTACCCGGCCAGTTAGATGATTTGATATTGCGATTGGGGATGGAATGGAATATTATAAACATGTTTCAAAATTAGTTATAGGGGGATTGATGATGGTTTCTTGTAATAATCACCAACGGATACTCGCTCGGCAGCCACGCTACGGGTTGCGAAAGCTCGGCGTCGGGGTCGCCTCGGTCCTGCTATCCACCAGCTTTTGGCTAGGCATGACCAGCAACGTGCGGGCGGATACTAATCCAACGCCGGCAGGCACCCAGGCAAATAGTGGGGTGGGGGTACCCGCAAGTGATCAGCAGCAACCGTTGACGAACGCTGCTAGTAATCCGGCGGCTGCTCCAGCCGCGGCAACGAGCACTAGCAAGAGTTTAACGCCGACCAGGGCAATTGACGATCAGGTCGGTCAAGGGATCACGGTTACCAATCATACGATTACCGAAACAGCGGGCGACAAGGATACGGGTAACCCGGGGACAGTTACCCTCCACCTGGGCCTAACCGTTCCTGCTGTGGAAGTTATCCAGCTGCAGAATGGTGACTATATCAACGTTAAACTAGGCTTGCCGTACACGACTGCTGACGGCCAGCAGGAAGTATTTAGCTATGGGGCAATCAATGGTAACAGCCAGGTACCCCTGTGGTATGAGGGACATATTGTCGGTTACATCCTGCCAGCCGGCAACTTAGCCAGTTACCAGCAGTCAGTTCCGGGGGCTGGGGCTACCGTTAATGACCCTCACTGGCAGGTAGTCGCTAATTCTAATGATAATGCCTTGGCAAATGCCGGGAGCAACGGCTACTACCAAATCATCTTTAATTCCTTTTTAAGCAGCTACTTCCGCAACAATCAGGGGACGCCGAACGCGTTGACCTTTAACGCTGACCTGGTATGGTACAACCCAAGCAGTAACGGTGATAAGAAACTGTTGCCGCCTAGTCAGGCCCTCGTCCTGTACGCACCCGGGACAAGTGCGGGAAGCTATACGCCGGGTGCTGACTTGCAGATCGGTGACCAGCATTACGCCAGCGGTTTGCACTTGCAGGTAGTTAAGGATGCCAGCACCGAGACAATTCCGGTGGCTACTAAGATTGTTTCCAGTGACCATACTGGTTCTGTTCCAGCTCATACCTGGGTGAATGGCCAGGAGTACCTCAAGCTGGTGGACCCGACCCAGGGAGTAGGAATTTCGCTCGCCGATGTTGGTTCCGACTTCACCATTACGGTTACCAAGCCGGCAAGTACCGGTGAGGTGGAGACTAACTTTGTCAGTGCCGCGGACTTGCAACGGGAGCTGCAGGAGATTATCGTTCCGGTAATCAGCAGTGATTCTATCAAGCTGAATGACCAGTTGACGGATTCTGGCGCCTTTTACCTGACGAAACAGTATGTTTACCAAAAGCCCTTGGTAAAGGTGGAACGCACGGATAACGGTGCCGATGAAGCGACCTACCATGTTACCGTCAGCGGGGATTACGCGGGCTTCCGTTCAACTAATAGTGACGGTAGTTCACCGGTCACCCTGCTGACCTGGAAACCGACGGACCCGGTCGCGCTGATGCCCGGGGATGGTATTCGGAACTACAAGCAAGACCGGCAGGCGGCTAGCTATGGTGACCAGCCGGGCAACTGGCTGGGTGGTTACTCAATCCAGAGCGCAGCGGTTCGTGAATATATGGATAGTCATCCCTGGCACGCGAAGGTCGTTAGTCAGGGGCAAACGAAGTATGACGCGGACTGGGGATACTGGATCGATATCAAGAACGACCTCAAGCCGGTTAGCCGGGCCTATGTCGACTCGACCTACTATGGTTTCGTTAACCAGGTGATCCACTTTGTTAATGAGCAGGGCCAACGAGAGTGTCAAGAATGTTGTGTAAAAAGGGAAA
>ERZ773269.2195-NODE-2195-length-15640-cov-12.341931_pt1 | contig 15640 bp, 15 predicted proteins | sample MGYA00511958_ERZ773269 | MGnify/ENA primary metagenome ERZ773269 (study PRJEB29015, sample SAMEA2737761) | human gut metagenome | biome: human gut; feature: human-associated habitat; material: faeces | place: China | collected 2012 ... | reverse complement strand
TCGCTTGGGTTGCTCTTCTTTATAGGAGCGAGCCTGTTTAGAACGACGTGGTTTGTTCTCACTTTCTTTCTTGTGATGTGATTTTTTATCAAACGATGCGCGACACGGCTGTAAATTTTCCAAGACAAAATAAGCACAGCCATAATTGCAGTATTCTAATAAATATTCTTCTAAACGGCTGATTTTTTCTTCACTTTCATTTGCCTTATCATCTTTATAAAATCCACGCAAACGCAACTGCTCATTTCCCCAGTCGCCAACAATATAATCAAATTTTGTTAAAATTTCTGAAAAGCGCTGATTAAAAGCCGTTATATCAAAACCTTCCTTGAAATTCTCTACCAAGTCAAATTCAATTGTCTCAGTCAAGATTTTGGTTCCTATTTGCCGAAACTCCGGTCCAGGAAATTTATTGTAATTGTATAATTCAGGTGCAATTTCTTTTCGCATAGTCATCCTTTATCACCTTATTTCTTGTATAAACTTATTTTACCATAAAAAGAAGTGTTTTTGATAGTTGAAATAGAGAAAGAAGAAAAGAGCAAAGTCAAATTTCTATCATTAACTTGCTCTTTTATTGAATTATTTTTACGACTTCTTTGTGCTCTTGAGGTAATCAATGGCGTCTTGCAGGGTCTTGACGGGTACAATTTTCATATTGGTCTTAATTTTTTTAGCAGCTTCCAAAGCGGTCTCATAGTTAGTTTTCGCTTTAGGATTAGCTTTTTTAGCTTCCTTAGTAACTGGATTATTTGGTGCAAAGAAAATTTCTGCACCATTTTTTGCTGCTGAAACAACTTTTTTGTCAATCCCACCAATGTCGCCAACTTTTCCTTCGCGGTCAATCGAACCTGTCCCAGCAATATTTCTGCCGTCTCTCAATGTTAGATCTGCAATTTGCGTATAAATTGCCAAACTAAACATCAAGCCCGCACTTGGTCCACCAATACCGGCTGTTGAAAATTCAATTGGTGTGTTGCTTGTGACTTCTGTTCGGTCGATCAAGCTAATACCAATCCCGTTTTTCCCATTTTCAAGTTTAATAATTTTACCTGTAGCAGATTTCTTCTGACCGTCTTCTACATAGTTCACCTTGACCTTGCTGCCAATCTTTTGCGCTCCGACATAGTCTATCAATTCTTTTGAACTATTGAAAGTCTTATCATTCACACCTGTCACAGTATCTGCAATATTTAGAATCCCTTTAAAGGTTGAATTCTTGGTAACTTGCAACACATAAACACCCAAATATTTCAAACTAATATCCTTGCCTGCTTTTTTTAACCCTTGATATTTGGCTAAGTTTTGGGATGTTTCCATATAAAATTGATTGATTCGCATATATTCTTTATCAGAAGTTCCGCCAGTCAGATCTTTCGCTGAATAAATATCTGTAAAAGGAGTCAACCAAGCATAAACCAAATGAGCAAAGGTCGCATGCTGAATCCCAACCGTTACAAAATTATATGAGCCTTTTTCCTTATCTTCTTTGTTATCCACGCGCAATACCTGACGAACATCTGCCGCACCACCCGGCACCTCAATATAATAAGGCAAGGGAACTACAAAAGATAAGAAAAGCAAAATCAGCCCTACTACTGCAATTATCGGCCATTTTTTAAATTTATTTCTTGGTTTTTCCATATTGTTTCTTTAACTCCTTTATGACACTTTCGGGCACATACTTTGAAATATCCTGCTCAAAGGAAATCAATTCACGAATTCTTGATGAGCTGAGATGCTGATTAGCTGGTTTGCTTATCAAAAAAATGGTTTCTATCTCAGGTGCTAATTCATGATTGAAAAAGTTGAGATTCCCCTCATAATCCAAATCTTGACTATTACGTAGTCCCCGTACAAAAGTTGTCACTCCTAGCTTTCTTGCCACTTCTACTGCCAATTCATCATGAGAAGTAACAATTTTTACATTCTCCAAATGAGCTAGAGCAGCTGCTATCATTTTTTCTTTTGCTTCAATACTAAAAAAACTCTTTTTCTCAAGATTATAAAAGATACCAACATAAAGGCAATCAAAGAGCTTACTAGCTCGCTTAATCAAGTCAATATGCCCCTTTGTAATCGGGTCAAAAGAGCCCGCAAATAATCCAATTTTATCTGACATAAACCGTCACCTTTGAAATTCCATATATTTTTTGCTTCCAGATACCTAGTCCTGCGATTTCTTCTGGTAAATCCACCGACTTGTCTGTCTCACAAACAACCAGTACATCATCGCTCAGAAGCTCTCGTTCAACCATTTTTATAATATCTGAAACAATCTGTTCTTTTGCATAGGGTGGATCTAACAAAACCAAGTCAAACTGTCCTGTGACCAATTCAAGTGCTCGATTGGACTCCATTTTCAGAAGTTCAAATCGTTCTTTTTCCTTAGTCATACTGATATTTTGGCTGATAATCGCTTGCGCCCTGCGATCTTTTTCAACCAAAACAGCCGAAACCATGCCTCGCGAAATAGCTTCAATCGCTAAACTGCCGCTTCCAGCATACAAGTCCAGAACCTGTCCTCCATCAAAATAAGGACCAATCATATTAAAGATAGCTCCCTTAACCTTGTCTGTCGTCGGTCTGGTTGTTTTGCCTTCCAATGTTTTAAGAGGACGCCCCCCATATTTCCCTGCAACAACTCTCATAAAGAATATTATAACAAAATCTCTAAAGAATGTATCAGTTTTTCTTCTATGATAGCTGTAAGTCAATTGTTTTTTCTGTCTAACTTTTGAAATGCAGTTCAAACATGATGATTTTTAATACAGTTTTTTGCAATTATCTCGAGCTGATTGCAGACCACATAAAAAATCCCCTGATATGAATCAGAGGATTGATTGATTATCTCACTTCAAGCAAGCCAACGTCACCGTCTTCACGACGATACAAAACATTGGTTGTGTTGTCTTCTACATCAGTATAGATGAAGAAGTCATGTCCCAATAAATCCATTTGAAGAAGAGCTTCTTCTAAGTCCATTGGTTTTAAGTCAATTTGTTTGGAGCGAACGACTTTTGCAGGTGCAGCTTCAGCTTCTTCAACAACAGCATCTGTAAACAACTGACTGGTTGATTTTTTATTACGGTTTTTACGTTCAATTTTTGTTTTATTTTTACGAATTTGACGTTCAATTTTGTCTGTCACCAAATCAATAGAACCATACATATCTTGAGAAACATCTTCTGCACGAAGAGTGATAGAACCAAGTGGAATAGTTACTTCAACTTTGGCTGTTTTTTCACGATAGACTTTCAAGTTTACACGTGCATCCAATTCTTGGTCAGCTTGGAAATACTTTTCGATTTTTTCAAGTTTAGAAACTACATAGTCACGAAGAGCTTCTGTTACTTCTAGGTTTTCACCACGGATACTATATTTAATCATATAAGTACCTTCTTTCTAAGCGTTTTGTTTTTCTTTATTTTATTATAACGCTTTCATTATTTTTTTGCAAATTTTTTGTTACCTTGCCAATGAAAATGTCACAATTTCTTTCACTCCTGCTTCCACTAAAATTTCCTTGGCTAATTGTAGGGTTGAGCCTGTTGTATAAATGTCATCTATCAAAAGAACTTTTGTCGGAACTTGAACATTGTCTTTCACTTTAAAGCACTGCTGGCTTTGCAAGCGCTCCTCTCTCGTCTTGCTTGATTGAGCAATTGTATCATGCTTTTCTAAAACTTCCTTAAATGGCAGCTTTGTACCCTCAAGAAGGGCTGTCACTTGATTAAACCCTCTTGTCTGATACTTTTTGGCACTTACAGGAATGGGAACAAGCGCATAATCACGGTAAGCTTTTAATTCCCTTTGCAAAACCTCCGTAAATACAGAATAAAGAGCATAATCTCCTTGAAATTTGTATTGACTAAAGAAGTCTTTCATAGCTTCGTTATAAATAAAACAACTTTTATGGCAAACTTCTTTTCCTTTTTTTATCCACACTTGGCAATCCATGCAGACTTCGCATGTCCCTTCACGATAGCACTTCGGGCAATGCTGCGCTGAAATGCGCTGAAATTTTTCAAAACAGTCATCACAAGCCCTTGCTTTTGGCTTCTTCAAGGTCAATAAATCACAGAATTTCAGCTTTTCTTCTAGTGGATTTTCACATAAAACACATGAATTCATAAACCGGCCTCCTGATTCATCTCCTGAATTTCTTTAATCGCTTTTTCTATAGCCATAGTCGTACCGTCATGAAAAAAGATTAACTCGCCTGTCGGTCGCTCCATACTGCGGCCGACACGCCCAGTGATTTGTACCAGAGCGCTACGACTAAACAGACGGTGGTTGGCTTCCACTACGAAAACATCTACACAAGGAAAAGTCACTCCACGCTCCAAAATCGTCGTCGTTACTAAGATCGTGATCTCTTTTTGACGAAATTTCTCTACAATTTCTAGCCGATTTTCAGTCGTCGAGGCTACAAAGCCAACTTTTTCATTAGGAAAAGTGCTTTGAAGAATCTCTGCCAGCTCCTGCCCTCTTTTGATCTCGGAAGCAAAAATAAGAAGTGGAAATTCTGTTTTTCTTTGCTTTTGAATAAATTGCCTTAACTTGGGAACTAGCTTCTTTTGACCAAGATATTTTTGAAAATCCGCCAACCAAATTTTTTGCGGAACAATCAAAGGATTGCCATGAAAACGTCTGGGTAGACTCAAACGAGTTAATTCTCCTTTAGCTACTTTTTTATCCAGCTCATCTGTGGAAGTTGCTGTTAAGAAAATCTTCGTCCCCTCTACTTTGACTGCCTGATGAACTGCATGATAAAGCATCGGATTGTCCACATAAGGAAAGGCATCTACCTCATCAACAATAAGAAGATCAAATGCTCGGTAAAATTTGAGAAGCTGATGTGTGGTGGCAATCACGAGAGGACTGCGGGAATATGCTTCTGATTCGCCGTGCAGGAGTGAAATGTTACAGTCAAAATCTTCTTTCAGTCTGCGATAAAGTTCTAAGCAGACATCAATTCTGGGGCTAGCCAAGCAGACTGCTCCGCCCTGATTGATGACTTGTGCCACCACTTGATAGATCATTTCCGTCTTTCCGGCTCCCGTGACTGCGTGAACCAAGCTATCTTTGCGTTTGGTAACCGCCTCTACAAGTCCTTGAGAAACCTTGACTTGAAATGCTGTCAACTTTCCTTGCCATTTCAAAACATTCGCTTTGGGAAATTCTTCCTGTGGAAAATAGTATAGTTCTTCATCACTCCTAACTCTTCCTAAGATCAAGCAAGACCTACAATAATAAGCACCGATTGGCAGTTGATATTTTTCTTTATCAACTGCTTGCCCACAGCGATTGCAGCTTAACTTCCCTTTTTCTTCTACCATTCCAGCTAAGGTTTGTGCTTGCAATTGTAATTCTGGTGACAGTTGACTTTTTGTAAAAATGCGACCTAAACAATCTTGTAATTCTGTCATATCTATTTATTCGGAAAAACTTTGGCAAAATAAAAGTTTTTTTGTAAAATGAAGATATGGAATTTAGAACAATCAAAGAGGACGGTCAAGTCCAAGAAGAAATCAAAAAATCGCGCTTTATCTGTCACATTAAGCGTGTGACAACAGAGAAAGAAGCACGAAATTTTATTCAGGCTGTCAAAAAAGAACACTACAAAGCTACTCACAACTGCTCTGCCTTTATTTTAGGAGAGCAGAGCGAAATCAAGCGAAGTAGCGATGATGGCGAACCCAGTGGAACTGCTGGCGTGCCTATGTTAGGCGTCTTAGAAAATCATCAACTAACCAACGTCTGTGCTGTCGTGACGCGCTATTTTGGGGGCATCAAGTTAGGAGCGGGTGGACTCATTCGGGCTTATGCTGGCAACGTTGCTTTAGCTATCAAAGAAATCGGAATCGTCCATATAAAAGAACAACTTGGACTGAGGATCGCTCTCTCTTACAGCCAATATCAAGAATTACCCAATTTTCTTAAAGCTAACCATTTACAAGAACAAGATACATCCTTTACAGAACAAGTCCAAACAACCATTTTCGTTGATAAAAACGATAAGGACAGCATGATAGAAGGGTTAATTGAGTTGTTTAATGGAAAAGTCGACATTACTGATCAAGGATTGCGGAAAGTCGAAGTTCCGGTACCTTCATCCTAACGATTAACATAAGCTATCGCATTGATAGTTTTTTTATATTTTACAAAGACTTCTTTTCGTTTTATACTGTTTCTATCACTATTATTGAGGTATCATTTATGGCACAAATTTATCATAACATTACAGAACTCATTGGAAATACTCCTATCGTGAAATTAAACAGTCTTGTTCCAGAAGGTGCTGCTGATGTCTATGTCAAACTAGAGGCTTTCAATCCGGGGTCATCCGTCAAAGATCGCATTGCTCTTAGCATGATTGAGACCGCTGAGCAAGAGGGCTTGATTCAGCCGGGTGCAACCATTGTCGAAGCAACCAGCGGAAATACCGGAATCGGTTTGTCTTGGGTCGGTGCAGCTAAAGGTTATAAGGTCGTTATTGTTATGCCAGAAACCATGAGTGTGGAGCGCCGCAAAATTATCCAAGCTTATGGTGCCGAATTGGTGCTCACTCCCGGAAGTGAGGGAATGAAAGGTGCGATTGCCAAAGCTGAAGAAATCGCCAAAGAACGTAACGGATGGCTACCACTACAGTTCAACAATCCAGCTAATCCTGAAGTACACGAAAGAACAACAGGAGCTGAAATTATCGCTGCTTTCGGTGAAAAAGGATTGGATGCCTTTGTCGGAGGAGTTGGCACAGGTGGTACAATTTCTGGCGTTTCTCACGCTCTCAAAAAAGTCAATCCGAATATACAAGTTTATGCAGTTGAAGCAGATGAATCAGCTATTCTTTCCGGTGAGGAGCCCGGGCCTCACAAGATTCAAGGTATTTCTGCTGGTTTTATCCCAGAAACACTGGACACTCAAGCTTATGACGGTATTGTCCGCGTTACTTCTGATCAAGCGCTCGACCTTGGACGTCGTGTCGGTGGACAAGAAGGCTTTCTTGTAGGAATTTCTTCTGCCGCAGCTATCTATGCCGCACTTGAAGTCGCCAAAAAACTAGGCTCAGGCAAAAAAGTCCTGGCTCTTGCTCCAGATAATGGCGAACGCTATTTATCAACAGCTCTCTACAATTTTGAGGTTTAGAAGTTGAGAAATATACACAATACGAACTTTAATTTGGATTTACTAACAGTTTAAAAAGAACAGTTCTATTATTGAGCTGTTCTTTTTTGATAGGTGGGGATGGATTGTATGTTGGAAAATATTGGTAACTTTTTCATTTCAGACACCTGCCTAAGATACATACATCAGGAACTTTTTTGACCTCAGATGTTGATGTAAGTTTTTATTAAAATCAGTAAGAAAATAGTCCTTTTGTAAATTCTTTTAAAGCGATCAACTTTTAATTACTATCCTAAAATGTCAGAATTAAAAGAACTAGTGTACAGAAAAACTCACTTGTACTGAAAAAGTTTTTAAATAGAATAAGCTAACCTTTAAAATTAGCCGCCTCTATTTCCTTATATGTATTTATAATGTCTTAGAAAGTATTTGTTTTATCTTTGAACGAATTTCGTTATACACTAAGTTAACTTCATTTTCATAACCAATCCTTCCATTGGCTATTGTAACATCTTCTTCTAAATATACTTCTAAATTTCTAAGCAGGAAATCACTAAAGTAATCCTCTTTAGCAAGTAAAATTAGATCATCAATATAATTTGTCATAATATTAGCATCAACTGATTTATCAAAAAGAGTACTATATTTTTCAAGAAGCGGAGTATTAGGCAGATTTCCTTTGAAATAATATCTGCGTTCCTTACTAAGCTCTGTACATTTAGTATACCAATAATCATTGAGATATTTTTTTATTACTTCTAATAACTCAATAATAATTTCATTTGAAAAATCTTTATTGTGTTCTCTTAAGTAAGTAATCGAGCTACCTAAAATCTCTCCAATACTATCCTTTTCAATGACTCCAAGTATTCCTAAATTTTTATTCCCCTGTAAAAATTCTATCTGCTGCAATTGATCCTAAAATCTGAAACCTATATTGAGAAAATCGCTTCTTCGCAACTTTTTCCCAAGCCACACTATAGATATTTTGCTTATATATTTCAGTGCTTTTATCCTTTGGTTCATACTTCTCTTGTTGCTCAATTAAATAATCTGAAAGATATGACCGTCCTAAGATTTTACTATAATTTAGATCTTCATCATTTTCAACTATACGATAATGAACGGTTATATCTCCTGTATAATATTGAAAATAGATTTCTTCGTCAAAATATGTTGTACATTTTACTACTACCATCTCCAATTCATCAAAAGAAAATTCGTAAAGATAGTCGCCAGAGTTTTTCGTGCCTATAATTTGTGTTCTAACTTTAGCTTCTCTATCAGATAATTTTCGTTCACAGACTAAAATATTTTCTAACGGAACATTATCTTCCATAAAAATTTTAATTTTTGCTTTTGCTATGGTATTATCCTTTTCAACTATAAAGTAGGGACGCGCAGAGGCAAAACGTTTTTCTCTATTTTCAAGATACTCTTTTTCTTCACGATCATTCCTTCTTTGTTCATTTTCAAAACGTAATCTTTTTTCTTTCTCATTTTGACTATTGAAAATCAAGAAAGTTATAAGAATTGCCAAAGCTGACAGAACAACTCCATAGTAGTCCTTATTTGCTACAGATATAAAGTTATATATACTTGTAGCCAGAGGATTGTGATTCCTAAATAGTGGTAAAAGAATAGCTACCATAATAACAAATAAATATAATAAAACTTTGAAACTCTTTTTAAACAATATTTAACCACCTTTATTGATTTATTCTCATTATAGTAAAAAATAGTAAAAACCAAGTCCAGACATATATCTAGATTTTGGTTTAGAAAGATGTGAAAAAGAAAAGTCTAGATAGCTCTAATATACGAAGTTTTACTTAACTATAACTTTTTAAAAATTTATTTGTAACGATACTTTCTTTTAGATTTAAAGAGACAGTTCGATTTAGAGTGAAAGTCAAATATATTATATTATTCTTTCTCATATTCAAATGGTTCTTTTCCAAAATGTTTTTTATAAGTATCAATAGCATATGTATCCATCATCCCACCAATATAATCTAAAACTTTTTGCTTCTTATCAGTTTCATCCCCATCATTACATCGATATTCAATAGGTAGTAAAAGGCCTTTTCTATTATAACTTTCATCAGTATACATCTCATATAGGCCTTTCAATACCTTAGTTCCCATATTTTCATATAAAATTATATTATCAGACTTAGTAACTTCATTAAAAACTGTTGTTTTCAACGATGAAGCTAAATCTACATATGTTTTAAATCCTAATTCTTCTTCATTTACAGTACCAGTTTTTTCCCTAAATTTATCATCTATTTTTATTACACCAATATCTCTTACTAAGTTGTCAACAATTTTTGAAATTAATGCCCTTCTAAAATAAAAATTAAAATCATCTGATTGTTGAGACTTTTCCGCAATTTCACGAGCTTCTCCAACCCATTCTTTAAACTGGTTAAGAGTATCTTTAGTATCATTTTTTAGCTTACTACTCAGGTTGTGAATAAATTCTTCAATAGTAAAATAATGCTCTGCTAACGTATCCTCTAAATCATGCGCACAATATGCAATTTCATCAGCTAAATCAACTATTTGAACATCTAAAGTTCTCAGTGAAATTCCTTTTTTATTAAATTCATCGTTCAATTCTTTATAATCTTCTTTATAAAGAAATTTTTTAGCATGTTTATTTTCGCCAGAAACATTATATTTAATAATTCCAGCCAATGTTCGATACGTTAAATTCAGACCCCTATAATCCGATGACTTTTTCTCAATTGTTCTTAATATACGAATTCCCTGAGCATTTCCTTCATACCTTACATCATCTGTTAATTGATCAAGTACACGTTCACCGTGATGACCAAAAGGTGGATTACCAATATCATGTACTAACGAAGCAGTTTCTACAACTCTTGTAGCGTTCATAAAATCAGCATCTCTATCTTGTAATTTAGTCACATGCTTCAAATTATCGACAATTGCTCGTGCTATTTGTGCAACTTCAAAACTGTGGGTTAGTCTATTTCGATAAAATGCTTTACCATTTACTTCCAAAAGCTGCATTTTCCCTTGTTGACGTCTAAAAGCTGTAGAATAAATTACCCTCGCATAATCTCTATTAAAATCTGAGAGTTCATCATCTGGATACCAACTCTTCTCACTAAAAGATCTCTGCGCTTTGAATTTATTTACATTATCAAATTGTTCTGTTAAAAAGTTTTTCAAGTGTTCGTTTAATTTTTTCACTGGTACTTACCCCAACTTCTCCATCTCTTTGATCCGTTCTACCGTAGCATCATACTTGGCTTGGTAATCAGCTTGTTTTTGTCGCTCTTTCTCGACGATTTCGGGTTTGGCGTTGGCGACGAAGCGTTCGTTACCGAGTTTTTTGGCAACTATGTCTAGTTCTTTTTGCCATTTTGCCAGTTCTTTGTTGAGGCGGGCTAGTTCTTCTTTGACGTTGAGCAAGTCTGCCAGCGGCAGGAAGATTTCTGCACCTGTAATAACTGCTGACATGGCTAGTTCTGGGGTGGCAATGGCAGAGCTGATTTCAAGTGTTTCTGGGTTTGTGAAACGTTTGATGTAGTTGACATTGGCCTTGAAGAAGTCTTCCAAGTTGCTATCGCTTGTTTTAATAAGGATGGTGATAGGTTTGCTTGGAGCTACGTTGACTTCTGCACGCGCATTACGTACAGCACGAATCAGGTCTTTGAGACTTTCCACGCCAGAATGCGCCATTTGATTTTCAAAAGTAGGATTAACAGTTGGATAAGCTGCTGTCACGATAGAACCATCTACGTATTGACCGAAGATTTCTTCTGTAACAAATGGCATGATTGGGTGAAGGAGGCGCAAAATCTTATCAAGTGTGTAAAGAAGAACAGAACGAGTAATAACTTTTTCGTCTTCATTGTCGCTGTAAAGTACTTCTTTCGTCAATTCAACGTACCAGTCAGCAAATTCATCCCAGATGAAGTTGTAAAGAATATGACCAGCTATACCGAATTCGAACTTGTCGAAATTTTCGGTGACTTTGGCAATGGTTTCATTGAGATTATGAAGAATCCAGCAATCAGTGACGTTCCCAGCTTTTCCCTCTACTACCAAAGCAACATTCTGGCTAGCTTGGTCAAGGGTCAAACCGTCATTGTTCATGAGAATATAGCGGGAAATGTTCCAAACTTTGTTAATGAAATTCCAGGCAGCATCCATCTTTTCATAAGAGAAACGCACGTCTTGACCCGGTGCAGAACCGTTTGATAAGAACCAACGAAGCGCGTCAGCACCATATTTTTCAATAACATCCATTGGGTCAATACCGTTACCAAGTGACTTAGACATCTTGCGTCCTTGCTCGTCACGGATAAGACCGTGGATAAGAACGTTTTCAAATGGACGGCGTTCTGTGAATTCCAATGATTGGAAAATCATACGTGATACCCAGAAAAAGATGATATCGTAACCAGTTACTAATGTTGACGTTGGGAAGTAACGTTTGAAGTCTTCTGCTTCTGTATCAGGCCAACCCATAGTTGAGAATGGCCATAGAGCTGAACTAAACCATGTGTCAAGGACATCTTCATCTTGCGTCCAATCATCACCTTCTGGCGCTTCTTCGCCCACATAGATTTCGCCATCTGCATTGTACCAAGCAGGGATTTGGTGGCCCCACCAGAGTTGACGAGAAATTACCCAGTCGTGAACATTTTCCATCCATTGAAGGAAAGTATCGTTGAAACGTGGTGGGTAGAATTTTACTTCGTCATCTGTGTCTTGATTGGCAATAGCATTTTTAGCTAATTGATCCATTCTAACGAACCATTGTGTTGACAAACGTGGCTCAACTGGCACACCCGTACGTTCTGAGTGACCAACACTGTGAACCATTTTTTCAATATTAACAAGCGCACCAATTTCTTCCAATTTTTTAACAACGGCTTTGCGAGCTTCAAAACGATCCATGCCAGCAAATTCACCAGCAAGTTCGTTCATCGTACCGTCATCATTCATAACATTAACTTGAGGAAGATTATGACGTTGACCAACAAGGAAGTCGTTAGGGTCATGGGCTGGAGTGATTTTAACCACACCAGTACCAAATTCTGGGTCAGCGTGTTCATCACCAACGATTGGAATAGCTTTGTTAACGATTGGCAAGATAACATTTTGTCCAATCAGATCTTTGTAGCGAGGATCTTCTGGATTGACAGCGACAGCCGTATCTCCAAACATGGTTTCGGGTCGGGTTGTTGCTACTTCAAGGGCGCGTGAGCCGTCTTCTAACATGTAGTTCATATGGTAGAAAGCACCTTCCACGTCCTTATGGATAACTTCAATATCAGAAAGGGCTGTACGAGCTTTTGGATCCCAGTTGATGATAAATTCACCACGATAAATCCAACCTTTTTTATAAAGTTCAACAAAGACTTTACGAACTGCTTTTGACAATCCTTCATCAAGAGTGAAACGTTCACGTGAGTAGTCAACAGAGATACCCATTTTACCCCATTGTTGTTTGATTGTTGATGCATATTCATCTTTCCATTCCCAGACTTTATCAAGGAATTTTTCACGACCAAGGTCGTAGCGTGAGATACCGTCTTCAGCAAGACGTGCCTCAACTTTTGCTTGTGTTGCAATCCCCGCATGGTCCATGCCAGGAAGCCATAAAGTATCAAAACCTTGCATACGCTTTTGACGGATAATAATATCTTGCAAAGTCGTATCCCAAGCGTGACCAAGGTGCAGTTTCCCCGTCACATTTGGTGGTGGAATTACGATAGAATACGGATGAGCTTTCTTATCGCCAGACGGCTTGAAAACATCCTCATCCAACCATTTTTGATAACGCCCAGCCTCAACTTCGGCTGGATTGTATTTTGGTGAAAGTTGTTTAGACATGTGTGTTCTCCTTAATTATTAGTTTCCTAATTAGTTTTTTAATTAGCTTCTTTTTTAATTTCTTATTTAGTTTCTTATTTATTTTCTTACGTATTTTTATCTGTTCTTTTTTTAGTTTATTAACATCTTCTTTTGTTATATTATATTTTATATCCCATGATTTTTGTTTCAATCTATAGTTTAAATTATAAATTCCGTAATATTTCAACTCTAAATCTGTCTTATTTTTTTCTATCTTTTTTATTTGAGAAATATATTTGTGACCTATATCGAAAATTTGATAAAGGAAAAAAATTTCTGAAGAAATTATAATTAACACTAAGATTACTGGCAGGATGTCTACTAGCAAATTCACTTTAATCAGATTATAAAAATTTAATAAAATAATTGTTAAATAAAGTGAATATAAATAAGGGAATACAAACGCCATTATGAAAGAAAGGAATAAAATTATTTTTTCTTTTCGCGAATCAAAATTGAGCTTAGATAGCAATTTTATCAGGAAATATTGCAAAATTAAAAAAATAGTTGAAAAAAAGATAGATATATATTGAGTATGTTGTTTACATTGTTTGCCCAGAAAAACATTATTGTATTTAAAAATATCAGTCCCCATCTTAAAAGATTCCATAGGGCAGCACGACCAATTCCTACCTCATTTTTCGAACGTTCCCAATCATATTTCAGGAGCAGTTCTAGGTATTGACTGAGCTTTTGTGACTTTTCCTCTGAGTAATCAAAATTACTTAAAAGATCCCAAATATGTCCATCTTTCATGTAATAATCATTAATATATTTTACATTCATATCAGAGCCATATGGATTGATTTATGATTTAAGTCTACTAACTGCAGATTTCCTATTTTTTCCGTCTAGTAAATCAACAATTATCAACTTTATACTTTTTCTCCATTTTGTTCTTTCCTTAGTAATATAATCAAGCCAATTTCTCTTACTATTATTTACAAACACTAAAATCGCACTCAAGATAGCCCCTAGACCAGCTCCACTAATTAGAGTAATAATCTGGCTTGTTTCCAATCTTCTCACCTCCCTTTCGAAATTCTTCAATACATCCCAACTGTTCGATTTTCTCGAACAGTTCAACTAACAGTTTAAACTCTCCCACTCACTCCTCAGCAAGCCATATATGAGACTGTCACAGCGGTTCCCTTGAACATCCTTTCTGTCTCGGATGCGAGCTTCGAGGGTGAAGCCAAGTTTTTCTGCAACTCGTTGACTTTGGACATTGTAGCCAAAGCAGACCAGTTCAATCTTGTGAAGACCCAAATTTTTAAAGCCTAGGTCAATCAAGGCTCGCGCTGCTTCTGGTACATAACCTTGGCCCCAATAGTCGGGATGGAGGGTATAACCGATTTCAAAAATCTTATCACCATGACGTTTATTAAAATCGACCGAGCCAATAACTTTATCTTGACCCTTGAGAGTGATTCCCCAGCCAGCAGGGAGATTTTCTTCAAGCAGGCGCTGGGGATAGACCTTCTCAATGTAGTCTATCTCATCCTCCAAGGTCTCAACCAAGGGAAAAGCAGCCGGGATTGCCACTTGGGGCAGGCTGACATAGGCCAACATATCCTTGGCATCGGCCACCGTTCGCTGTCGTAAATACAGACGCTTGGTTTTGGCATCTGGAAGACTGTTGTTTTCGATAGGTCCGAGAATTTTCATAGGTAACTCCTTTCCTTAGCCAGAAAAAAAGCTAAAATTTATCTTCTAAAGATAACGCCATTATCCTTTAGACGTTGAAGAGTCATCTTGCCGATACCCTTGATGGATAAGATGTCTTCTTCGGTATAATTCTTGAAATCCTCAGGCGTCTTTATACCAAAATTGAATAAGTTTCTGACAACATCATAACGGATACCCTTACAGGCCTGTGATGTGTCAAGCGCCATCAGTTCATCAAAGTCAGGCAGGCGAAAGGTAGTAAGGCCAAACTCTTCTCCAAAAAGGGTGTCTTCAGGTCCAAAATTTTGAAACTCTTCTTCCAGAAAGACATTAATAGCCGTATTTGTCGTAAGGAAAATCATGGCAGGTAATAAATAAATTGATAGGGACTGCTCGCTGTTGGGGACAAAGGCTTCTAGCTCACTATAGTCAAAAACGGTGTCTTGCCAAGGGCCGGAAAAGAAACTTGAAGCCTCGTCATTGATTTGCAAGAGATGGCTGAGCTCTTTTTCTACCCGCTCCCTTTTTCCTGACAAGAGACTAGAATATCTTATAGACTAAAGGACCAGCCATAGAGATTGGCTTCTGGGAAACTTGACGATAGAGTTGATCAATCTTATCCAAGCGACCATTAACCAAATAAGCAGCAAAAGCTAGAGGCAGAAAGCCTGGTGCATATCGCTCAGCCCGATGAGCGATAATCTTTTCAACAAGGTTCAAGGCAGCCGTGTTATAACCCAGGTTCAAATAAACTTTAAGCGCAAAAACAAGTCCAGCCCAATGGCTCCGAGAATGGAGATAGTTATAATCCAGATAACCCTCCTGACGCCACAGTTTAAGAGTCCACTCAACAAAATCTTGAAAGTCTGTATAGAAAGCTGGAGACAAAACACCTAGGTGTTCCATTTCTAGCAAAAGTTGGGCATCATAACTTGAAGGA
>ERZ773269.2184-NODE-2184-length-15695-cov-3.769437_pt1 | contig 15695 bp, 17 predicted proteins | sample MGYA00511958_ERZ773269 | MGnify/ENA primary metagenome ERZ773269 (study PRJEB29015, sample SAMEA2737761) | human gut metagenome | biome: human gut; feature: human-associated habitat; material: faeces | place: China | collected 2012 ... | reverse complement strand
GCCAGCTTTCTTAAATATCTTCCATGATACAGTTGTTGCCTCAGCAACCTTGATGCTCGTCTTCTTTGGTGCTATCTTGGCTATCCTTGGTCCGGATATTATGTCTAATCCAAAGGTGATTACAACGGGTACCTTGTTTGATCCAACCAAACAAGCCTTCTTTATGTACGTTGTTCAAACGGCCTTTACTTTTTCTGTTTATCTTTTTGTCTTGATGCAAGGTGTGCGGATGTTTGTCGGTGAACTGACCAATGCCTTCCAAGGTATCTCTAACAAACTTCTTCCTGGTTCTTTCCCAGCAGTTGACGTTGCGGCGTCCTATGGTTTTGGATCACCTAGTGCAGTCCTCTTTGGTTTTGCAACTGGACTTATTGGACAGTTAATTACAATCGTGTTATTGATTGTCTTTAAGAATCCAGTCTTGATTATCACAGGTTTCGTTCCAGTATTCTTTGATAATGCTGCGATTGCTGTTTATGCCGACAAACGCGGAGGTTGGAAAGCAGCAGTTGTTCTGTCATTCTTATCAGGTGTGCTTCAAGTGGCACTTGGTGCAGTTGCAGTTGCTCTTCTAGGTCTGGCAGGATTTGGCGGTTATCATGGTAACATTGACTTTGAAATTCCATGGGTGCCATTTGCTTATCTTTTCAAATATGCAGGAGTTATCGGTTATGCTCTTGTGGCAGTCTTCTTACTTGCTATCCCGCAAATTCAATTTGCTAAAGCAAAAGATAAGGAAGCCTACTATCGTGGAGATACTCAAGCAGAATAATCAGCTAATATGAATTTAGCCTATCATTGTGTTATAATAGGCACGATCATTTATAGGAGGAAAAATTATGGTTAAAGTTCTTACAGCATGCGGAAATGGCATGGGCTCATCAATGGTTATTAAAATGAAGGTTGAAAATGCTTTGCGTCAATTAGGTGTATCGGATATTGAATCAGCATCATGTTCAGTTGGCGAAGCCAAAGGTTTAGCTTCAAATTATGATATTGTTGTCGCTTCGAACCACCTCATTCATGAATTGGACGGCCGTACGAATGGTAAATTAATTGGTCTTGATAATTTAATGGATGATAATGAAATTAAGACAAAATTGGAAGAAGCATTGAAATAAAAAGCGTAGTGGGTGTCTTCAATTTTGCTGAAGGCACCTATAGTTTTTAAGAAAGGAAGGATACGATGAACTTAGCACAAGCCTTTAAAGAAAATCATTCAATCCGATTAGGGTTAACAGCCAAAGATTGGAAAGAAGCTGTTAAACTGTCTGTCACCCCTCTTATTGAAAGCGGTGCAGTAAAGCCTCAATACTATAATGCTATTATTGAGTCAACTGAAAGTTATGGACCTTATTATATCTTAATGCCGGGTATGGCTATGCCTCATGCTCGTCCAGAAGCAGGCGTACAGCGCGATGCCTTTTCATTAGTGACATTGACAGAGCCTGTTACCTTTACAGATGGCAAAGAAGTTCAAGTTCTCCTTGCTCTTGCAGCGACTAGTTCAAAAATTCATACATCAGTAGCTATTCCCCAAATCATTGCACTTTTTGAATTAGATCATTCCATTGAACGCCTTGTTAATTGCAAAACGCCAGAAGAAGTGCTTGCTATGGTAGAAGAATCTAAAAGCAGTCCCTATCTTGAGGGGCTTGACCTTGATTCATGAGAAGAAATGAGTTAGTACGTAGAAAGAAGGAGATATAATGACAAAACAATTGCCAAATTTACAGGTTGCACTGGACCATTCTAACTTGAAAGGCGCTATTACAGCAGCGGTTTCTGTAGGAAATGAAGTAGATGTTATAGAAGCAGGAACCGTCTGTCTCCTTCAAGTTGGCAGCGAATTGGTAGAAGTCTTACGCAGTCTTTTTCCAGCTAAAATCATCGTTGCCGATACAAAGTGTGCTGATGCTGGCGGTACAGTTGCTAAAAATAATGCTGTGCGTGGCGCTGACTGGATGACCTGTATCTGTTCAGCTACTATTCCAACCATGAAAGCAGCCCGTAAAGCTATTGAAGACATTAATCCTGATAAAGGTGAGATTCAGGTTGAACTCTATGGTGATTGGACCTATGATCAGGCTCAACAGTGGTTAGATGCCGGTATTTCACAAGCGATCTATCACCAATCACGCGATGCTCTGCTTGCAGGTGAAACTTGGGGAGAAAAAGACCTTAACAAGGTTAAAAAACTTATTGAAATGGGTTTTCGTGTTTCAGTAACCGGTGGTCTTAGTGTTGACACCTTGAAACTCTTTGAAGGAGTTGATGTTTTCACCTTTATCGCAGGACGTGGGATCACTGAGGCGAAAAATCCTGCTGGGGCAGCACGTGCATTTAAAGACGAAATCAAACGGATCTGGGGGTAGAGCTTATGGCACGTCCAATTGGTATTTATGAAAAGGCAACACCCAAACACTTTACTTGGTTGGAACGCCTCAACTTTGCCAAGGAACTTGGGTTTGATTTTGTTGAGTTGTCCATTGATGAGAGCGACGAACGTTTGGCACGTTTGAATTGGTCCAAGAAAGAACGTCTAGAATTGGTTAAAGCTATTTTTGAGACAGGTGTGCGGATTCCCACCATTACTTTTAGCGGACATCGCCGTTATCCACTGGGATCCAACGATCCTGAAAAAGAAGCGCGTGCTCTTGAAATGATGGAAAAATGTATCGAGTTTGCACAGGACATTGGTATTCGTAATATCCAGCTGGCTGGCTACGATGTTTACTACGAAGAGAAGTCTCCTAAAACACGTGCACGCTTCCTTAAAAATTTACGTCAGGCCTGTACTTGGGCTGAAGAAGCGCAAGTTATCTTATCAATTGAAATCATGGATGATCCCTTCATCAATTCGATTGAAAAATATCTAGCTGTCGAAAAAGAAATTGACTCTCCTTACCTCTTTGTTTATCCTGATACAGGAAATGTCTCAGCTTGGGGCAATGATCTTTGGAGTGAATTCTACATTGGGCACAAATCTATCGCAGCCCTTCACTTAAAAGATACTTATGCCGTCACAGAAAGTTCGAAAGGTCAATTTCGTGATGTGCCATTTGGTCAGGGCTGTGTAGATTGGGAAGCCATGTTTGATGTTTTGAAGAAAACAAATTATAATGGCCCATTTTTAATTGAAATGTGGTCTGAAAATTGTGAAACGGTAGAAGAAACGCGTGCAGCCATTAAAGAAGCACAAGATTTCCTCTATCCTTTAATTGAGAAAGCGGGGTTACGCTAAATATGTTAGTACCTGAACTGCGCGAACGCGTCTACAAAGCTAATATGGAACTGCCAGAACATGGTCTGGTTAAGTTTACTTGGGGAAATGTCTCAGCTATTGACCGCGAAGGCGGCTATATTGCCATTAAACCATCTGGAGTTGCTTATGACAAATTATCGGCGGAAAATATGGTCATTACAGATCTTGATGGAAATATCCTTGAAGGAGACTTGAATCCTTCGTCAGATTTGCCAACGCATGTCGAGTTGTACAAAGCTTTCCCGGAAGTTGGCGGTATTGTCCATACACACTCAACTGAAGGCGTGTCTTGGGCACAGGCCGGCCGTGATATTCCTTGTTACGGAACAACACATGCAGATACCTTCTATGGGGCAATTCCATGTGCGCGTGCTTTGACGCCGGAAGAAATCAATGGTGAATATGAAAAAGAAACCGGAAAAGTTATCATTGAAGAATTTAAAAAACGCGGTCTTGACCCTTTAGCTGTTTCTGGTGTCACTGTCCGCAATCACGGACCATTTGCTTGGGGAAAAGACGAAAAATCAGCTGTATACAATGCAGTTGTCTTGGAAGAAGCAGCTCGCATGGCGAGATACACAGAAAGTATCAATCCAGAAGTGAAAGAGGTACCGCAAGCACTCAAAGATAAACATTATCTCCGTAAGCATGGAAAGAATGCTTACTATGGGCAAAAAGACGATAGTCATTAAGAAAAAGATGAATGATTGTTTCAGATTGAAGACAAACTTTTCGAGGTTTGTCTTTTTTACTTTCAGAGAGCTCAATGAACAAAACACCCTTTTCCTTTTTTGTGAATAAATCTGTGTCAGATTAATGGAGTGAAAAGAATTTTAGAAAGCATAGAAAAACACAATATAAAAGATAAGGCTTCATTTATATAAAAAAGCCCCTCTTGTCAATGTTAGTCAAGATTTTACAAAAACAACGGTCACTATTAAGCAATTCTAATTTAACAGAAAAATTTCCTATACTTTTCAACCAGATGTTACAGATATTAAAATTTTGAAATATTATTGCACCTGTCATTTTAACGTGTTAAAATGACAGCAATATTAAGAAGAGGAGAAGTTTTATAAACACAGTAACTTTAGATTCAATGGCATTTGATCATTTTGAAACAGCAGGAGAAGATTACCTTACTGGAATCGAAGGAGAAGGAATTCTTGGCGCCGTTGCCTATGGACTTTGTCAAGGAGCTGTGGGTGGCATTTCTGGCTTTGGAGCTGGCCTCGGAGTAAGTATTGCATTGGCGCAAGTTTCTCCTCCTATGGCAGCAGAAGCAGCCCCTTGGCTAATTGGAGTTGGGACTATTGCAGGTGCCGTAGGTGGCTTGGTACAGGGATCAGCTGAAGGTTGGAAAAATGGATGGTAGTAATAAAATGTGGAATATCTTAAGTCGTCTTTTTATGATTAGCTGCATAATATGTCCGTTAATTGCTGCTTGCAGTAAAGGCACCATCATTAGGTTGATTTCTTTTGGAGCCTTTGTATTAGAGTGTATTGCCATAACATTTTATGGTTTATATTTGTTATTTTTTTAATAAAAACTGATTGTAAATTAGGTGACACTCTAGTATAACTGATTAACTGTTTACGAAATTCTGGATGACTCTCATGATTGACAAGTTGATGTCCGATGGGAGCGATAGGTGATGGACACAATGGCATTCGAGAATTTTGATGAAATAGATATGAATCATCTTGCTAGTATTGAGGGAGAATTCGATATAAAAGGGGTTTCTGCTGCTGCTTCTTATCTTGCTGTGGGAACTGCAGCCCTTGGGGGATTAGCGTGCACTACTCCTGTCGGTGCTGCCTTATATTTAGGTGCCGAAGTTTGTGCAAGTGCTGCATCTATTTACTATGGTGCTAATTAATAATTGGGATATATTAACATGATAATAAAAGATGAAAAAACACGAAGGATAATTTTTTTACTGTCTTGGCTTTTGTTAGCCACGGGCCTTGCTTTGGTTGAGTGGTCGCATTCAAAAATCATAGCAATATTACTATTTACTATAATCACAGTTATGGCTGTTTTCAGTTTTTTTAGTATGACAAAAGCTCAAGAGAAGAATAATGAAAGCGACCCCAAAGTAAATGATTCAGTTGACAGCAATATGATGGCGAATCGAACACGAAAGATAATTTATTTGCTGTCTTGGTTTCTATTTGCGATAGTCACTGCTGTCATTACATGGCGTTATTCAAAAATTATAGCAGCATTGGTATTTATTGCTATCACAGCTGTGAGCATCTTCAGCTTTTTTAGCATAATAAAAGTTGAAGGGAAAAAACAATAAAAATTTTAAATTATCTCCTCACTGAAACTATAGGAGCTGGTTATAGTCTATGATTAAACGCATATTTCAGAATAGTTTGCTTCCAGTTTTTGTAATAATGGGATTACTGGCTGTATACACACCGATAAGACCCCTTAAGTACATTCTTGTTGGTTTAATGGCCTTAGAAGGACTTTCTTTCATTATGATTGATGGCGCAAAACTATTAAAAAGGGTTAAACATTAAAAATGTTTGAAGGTGTGTAAGCAAATCTAAGCCTTTACGAGTGAGTAAAACATACGCAACTATATCTATTATGGTCGGCATAGGAGCAAGCATTGCATTGGCGCGAGTTTCTCCTCCTATGGCAGCAGAAGCAGCCCTTTGGCTAATTGGAGTTGGGACTATTGCGGGTGCTGGTGTTAATACTTGGGGACCTTGGATTTAAGCTTTATCAGGAGGACTACCATATGTTGTCACCGAAATTAGGAAGAGCTGTTCTCTTTAGTTATCCTATCTTATTGCTCATTTCCTTATTATTACCAATTAAAAATATTAAACTGATTGTATTCATGATATTTATGATAGAGAATATTTTAGTATTAATATTTTATTGGAAAAGTAAACATCTCTCATAAGTAATATGAGAGAGACTATTAAAATGAATTAATAGCCTAATTCTTACAAGAATTAGGCTATTTGAGTAAAGATAGGTTTAATATGAATAGAAATCGAAAATAAATTGTTGGTTCCTTAGCAGGTCCGAAGGCAGTTCCTGTTGCTTCTTTAGCTATAGGTGTAACCTTTGGTGGGGTATGTGGAGCCGTTGGTGGAGGATTCACCGGTGCTGTTACTGATTATGAGAAACTTCCATTTTAGTTACAGTCATTTTATTTCTCATAATTGAAAGGAAAATTTTATGTTTTCAAAGAAATCTATCATTGTTAGTTATACTTATATGTTGGCTATACCTATTTGTCTTATGCTGTATGCCATCTTTCCAAGTATAAGAGATTTTGTTTCCACTATATATCTAATAGGAACGATGTTAGTTATCATTTTTTGCTGGAAAGATTTTTTCAAACTGATGCAACTGCTAAGAGATTATTGGAAAAATAAAAAAGGATGATTTCATGTTCTTACATGAATCTTTTAGATAGTGTACCTTTTATATTAATGATTTCAATCATATTTCTCTTTAAATATAGGATAGACAATATTTTGAAATACTAATAAAATAATAATTATCAGAAAATCTATACTAATTTTTCGTTTTGTTTCCATCAAAGTTAAAAACTAGAAACATTATTGAACCTGTTATTTAAAAATGCTAAATGACAGCAATATTTAGCAAAAGAGAAGTTTTATGAATGCAGTAACTTTGGATTCAATGGCATTTGATCATTTTGAAACAGCAGGAGAAGATTACCTTGTAGATATTGATGGCTCAGGTTTTGTTGGATCAATTGCTGGTGGAGTTTTAGGAGCTGGAACAGGGTTCACAGCCGGTTTCAAGCCAGCTCAATTTTTGTGGAGAGTTCCAGTTGCAGGATCGTATCTAGCTCTTGGGACTCTCGGCTTGACTACAGTAGCAGGTGTTTATATTGGTGCTAGAGAAGGATGGGGAGATGGAGGCTTCTGGTAATTAACAGCTTCTAGTTATCTATTGAATCATTTCTATATATTGGAAATCAGTTGTATGACTTCAATTGGTACTATACTTATTAAAGTAGGTGTAGAGTTAACTTTAATAATTTCAATAATATTTTCTTTTGGAATACGAATGTTAGTCTATTCTAGGTATAAGGTATGTTATTGAATTCATTAAAATATCAGCACAAATTTAGAAAAGGTAATATTAGTTTATGCACATAATTCAGTCAATTTTAGTGTTACTTGCTCTTTGTGTATTAGCACTTATTTCTTACCGTAGTAAAAACATTATTATTTCATTTATATGTGTCATCATTTTGCTTGCTTTATTTGCTTATTATCTTTTGCATTAGTGAAAGCAAAAGTATTTTCAAATTTAAATTTAGTCAAGTTAATAACTTGTGGTGCTAGTTTAGTAGCCTAGTTCTAAAAGATGAAACTATTATACAATTTATTAATTTTATTCTTAATCAATAAAAGTTCAAATTATTGGTTATATGATGGTTTTATGATACTGCCGCTTATATTACACTATAGTAAAAGTTCATTTGATAAGCTCGCTTGTTTTATTATTTTTCTGTTTGAATGTATTTGGCTCCTTGTCAACTGTAGTGGGTGGCATTTCTGGCTTTGCAGCTGGTTATAGCCTATGATTAAACGCATATTTCAGAATAGTTCCAGTTTTTGTAATAATGGGATTACTGGCTGTAGACACACCGATAAGGCCCCTTAAGTACATTCTTGTTGGTTTAATGGCATTAGAAGGACTTTCTCTCATTGTGATTGATGGCGCAAAACTATTAAAAAGGATTAAACATTAAAAATGTTAAAATCTCTTAAAGAGTTGAGATGATCGACTCACTTTATTTAAGTACTCAAATCTAGCTTGGGTCAGATCATTTTGGAATGCTAACAAATAATAGCTATCAGAAAAGTTGTAAGATTCTTTCTTTTTATTATCATCTGTATTAAAGTTCTGGAATATTATTGTATATGCTGTTTTAAAATGTTAAAATGATGATGTTTAGAGAATTAGAGAAGGAGAAGTTTATGAATATGTTAATTTTGGATTCAATGACATTAGAAGGATTCTCTCATTATGATTGATGGCGCAAAACTGTTAAAAAAGGTTAAACATTAAAAATGTTAAAATCTCTTAAAGAGTTGAGATGATCAACTCACTCTATTTAAAATAACTCAACCTAGTTTGAGTTATTTTTCTGAATATAAACTAAGAAAGATTATTTTTATGAAACAAGTTATTTATGTTGTTTTAATCGTCATAGCCGTTAACATTCTCTTAGAGGTTATCAAAAGAGTAACAAAAAGGGGAGGGACAGTTTCGTCATCTAATCCTTTACCAGATGGGCAGTCTAAGTTGTTTTGGCGCAGACATTATAAGCTAGTACCTCAGATTGATACCAGAGACTGTGGGCCGGCAGTGCTGGCATCTGTTGCAAAGCATTACGGATCTAACTACTCTATCGCTTATCTGCGGGAACTCTCAAAGACTAACAAGCAGGGAACAACAGCTCTTGGCATTGTTGAAGCTGCTAAAAAGTTAGGCTTTGAAACACGCTCTATCAAGGCGGATATGACGCTTTTTGATTATAATGATTTGACCTATCCTTTTATCGTCCATGTGATTAAAGGAAAACGTCTGCAGCATTATTATGTCGTCTATGGCAGCCAGAATAATCAGCTGATTATTGGAGATCCTGATCCTTCAGTTAAGGTGACTAGGATGAGTAAGGAACGCTTTCAATCAGAGTGGACAGGCCTTGCAATTTTCCTAGCTCCTCAGCCTAACTATAAGCCTCATAAAGGTGAAAAAAATGGTTTGTCTAATTTCTTCCCGTTGATCTTTAAGCAGAAAGCTTTGATGACTTATATTATCATAGCTAGCTTGATTGTGACGCTCATTGATATTGTCGGATCATACTATCTCCAAGGAATATTGGACGAGTACATTCCTGATCAGCTGATTTCAACTTTAGGAATGATTACGATTGGTCTGATAATAACCTATATTATCCAGCAGGTCATGGCTTTTGCAAAAGAATACCTCTTGGCCGTACTCAGTTTGCGTTTAGTCATTGATGTTATCCTGTCTTATATCAAACATATTTTTACGCTTCCTATGTCTTTCTTTGCGACAAGGCGAACAGGAGAAATCACGTCTCGTTTTACAGATGCCAATCAGATTATTGATGCTGTAGCGTCAACCATCTTTTCAATCTTTTTAGATATGACTATGGTAATTTTGGTTGGCGGGGTTTTGTTGGCGCAAAACAATAACCTTTTCTTTCTAACCTTGCTCTCCATTCCGATTTATGCCATCATTATTTTTGCTTTCTTGAAACCCTTTGAGAAAATGAATCACGAAGTGATGGAAAGCAATGCTGTGGTAAGTTCTTCTATCATTGAAGATATCAATGGGATGGAAACCATTAAATCACTCACAAGTGAGTCCGCTCGTTATCAAAACATTGATAGTGAATTTGTTGATTATTTGGAGAAAAACTTTAAGCTACACAAGTATAGTGCCATTCAAACCGCATTAAAAAGCGGTGCTAAGCTTATCCTCAATGTTGTCATTCTCTGGTATGGCTCTCGTCTAGTTATGGATAATAAAATCTCAGTTGGTCAGCTTATCACCTTTAATGCTTTGCTGTCTTATTTCTCAAATCCAATTGAAAATATTATCAATCTGCAATCCAAACTGCAGTCAGCTCGCGTTGCCAATACACGTCTTAATGAGGTCTATCTTGTCGAATCTGAATTTGAAAAAGACGGCGATTTATCAGAAAATAGCTTTTTAGATGGTGATATTTCGTTTGAAAATCTTTCTTATAAATATGGATTTGGGCGAGATACCTTATCAGATATTAATTTATCAATCAAAAAAGGCTCCAAGGTCAGTCTAGTTGGAGCCAGTGGTTCTGGTAAGACAACTTTGGCTAAACTGATTGTCAATTTCTACGAGCCTAACAAGGGGATTGTTCGAATCAATGGCAATGATTTAAAAGTTATTGATAAGACAGCTTTGCGGCGGCATATTAGCTATTTGCCGCAACAGGCCTATGTTTTTAGTGGCTCTATTATGGATAATCTCGTTTTAGGAGCTAAAGAAGGAACGAGTCAGGAAGACATTATTCGTGCTTGTGAAATTGCTGAAATCCGCTCGGACATTGAACAAATGCCTCAGGGCTACCAGACAGAGTTATCAGATGGTGCCGGTATTTCTGGCGGTCAAAAACAGCGGATTGCTTTAGCTAGGGCCTTATTAACACAGGCACCGGTTTTGATTCTGGATGAAGCCACCAGCAGTCTTGATATTTTGACAGAAAAGAAAATTATCAGCAATCTCTTACAGATGACGGAGAAAACAATAATTTTTGTTGCCCACCGCTTAAGCATTTCACAGCGTACTGACGAAGTCATTGTCATGGATCAAGGAAAAATTGTTGAACAAGGCACTCATAAGGAACTTTTAGCTAAGCAAGGTTTCTATTATAACCTGTTTAATTGAGAAAGGGGATAACATGGATCCTAAATTTTTACAAAGTGCAGAATTTTATAGGAGACGCTATCATAATTTTGCGACACTATTAATTGTTCCTTTGGTCTGCTTGATTATCTTCTTGGTCATATTCCTTTGTTTTGCTAAAAAAGAAATTACAGTGATTTCTACTGGTGAAGTTGCACCAACAAAGGTTGTAGATGTTATCCAATCTTACAGTGACAGTTCAATCATTAAAAATAATTTAGATAATAATGCAGCTGTTGAGAAGGGAGACGTTTTAATTGAATATTCAGAAAATGCCAGTCCAAACCGTCAGACTGAACAAAAGAATATTATAAAAGAAAGACAAAAACGAGAAGAGAAGGAAAAGAAAAAACACCAAAAGAGCAAGAAAAAGAAGAAGTCTAAGAGCAAGAAAGCTTCCAAAGATAAGAAAAAGAAATCGAAAGACAAGGAAAGCAGCTCTGACGATGAAAATGAGACAAAAAAGGTTTCGATTTTTGCTTCAGAAGATGGTATTATTCATACCAATCCCAAATATGATGGTGCCAATATTATTCCGAAGCAAACCGAGATTGCTCAAATCTATCCTGATATTCAAAAAACAAGAAAAGTGTTAATCACCTATTATGCTTCTTCTGATGATGTTGTTTCTATGAAAAAGGGGCAAACCGCTCGTCTTTCCTTGGAAAAAAAGGGAAATGACAAGGTTGTTATTGAAGGAAAAATTAACAATGTCGCTTCATCAGCAACTACCACTAAAAAAGGAAATCTCTTTAAGGTTACTGCCAAAGTAAAGGTTTCTAAGAAAAATAGCAAACTCATCAAGTATGGTATGACAGGCAAGACAGTCACTGTCATTGATAAAAAGACTTATTTTGATTATTTCAAAGATAAATTACTGCATAAAATGGATAATTAGATATTCTATATATCAGCAGCAATCTTTGCTAGAATAGTTTGAAATCAGCTATAACGCTAAAGACTTTTGAACTTTTAAGTTTTTGTCAGCCCTAAGAGGTGACGAACAGCTAATCGCTAATGTCTGAGAAGACCAAACTGGTCTTCTTTTTTGCTAGCTACAGTTGTTAAAAGTTCCGTAACATAAAGCAGCTCATAGATTGCTCTCGAATGCAAGTTTCTTATGGTAAAAAATCGCTGTTCCTATTAAAAGAAATCGTATAAGAGGCCGATTTTTTATCTGGATGATAAAGTAAGTCTCGCTTTAAAAGTGTGCTATAATGAAAATAATGAAATCGATAACAAGGGAGGCAAAAAATGATTATCTTGGATAGAAATAGTTATGACCTTCTTTCTTATTTGATAAAGTTAGAAGAGCCTGAAACAGTGATGAGCATTTCTAAGGTTTTGAATCAGTCCAGACGTAAAGTTTATTACCATCTTGATAAAATAAATGAAGCGCTGCCATCTGAGATTCCGAAAATCATTAGCTATCCTCGCATAGGTATTTTGCTTTCATCACAACAAAAAGCAGCCTGCCGCACTTTGCTAGCAGATTTAGATGATTATTCTTATGTAATGAGTATACAAGAACGTATGCTGCTTAGCATAACTTATATTGCAATTGCTAAAGATCGTGTTACGATTGAAAAGTTGATGCAAATCAATGCAGTTTCCCGTAATACCATTCTCAATGACCTCAATGAACTGCGTCAACGTCTTTCTTTTGAACCATATAGTATTAAGCTTCAGGCAACCAAATCAAAAGGCTATTATTTGGACTGCCATCCTCTGTCTAAAATTCAATATTTAAATAAGCTGCTTCATACTATTTATACAGATAGTAACCCTAATTTTATAGCTATGATGCGTGATAAGCTGAGAGATTTTGCTGATTTGTCTAGTTATTTTTCTGATGATATTTCAAGTTTTATAAGAGGAGAATTGCAGGTTTCCCAAGCATTACTCGGTAAAAAAATCAACAGTCAAGATATCCGTTTTATGGTTGCTACTTTACCTTATCAGCTGTTAAGTTATCAGAACCTAGGTTTATCAGAACGTGAACAAAGAGATTTATTAAGTGAATTTTCTCCTATCAAAGAGCGCAAAGAATATGAAATTGCGAGGCATTTAAATGAGAATCTAAAAAGAGAATTTCATCTTGAATTAGATGAGATCGAAACCTCTTTAATTGCTGTTTTGCTTTTGTCGTATCGAAAAGATCGCGATATGCATCTTGAAAGTCATGATTATGATGATATGCGGCGTGTTTTAAGCTATTTTATAGATGCTTTTGAGCTTGATTACCATGTTTGTTTTAAACATAAACAACTCTTACTTAATCAGTTATTAACGCATTGTAAAGCCCTTCTTTTTAGGAAGGCTTATGGCATCGTTTCAAATAATCCGCTAACAGACCAAATTAAAGATAAATATGCAGACTTATTTGCTATGACCAAGGTTTGTCTTTCTATTTTGGAAAATGCTTGGTCTATTAAAATGAATGACGATGATATTGCTTATATCACCATCCACATTGGCGGTGAGTTGGTACATTCTGAGACGAAACCGACACCGCCTGCAGTCTTGACCCTAGTTTGTGATGAAGGCATTGGAGTGCAAAAACTCTTTATGCAGCAGTGCAAGCAATATTTACCTCATAGCAAGATCGAAGCTGTCTTAACATCTGAACAATTTTATAGTATTGCTGATATTATGGCTGTTGATTTGGTTATTTCAACTAATGACAGTCTCAATACGCAGTTGCCAACTCTTTTTGTCCATTCTATTTTAAGAGATGATGATGCCATTAAATTAATTCGTTTTGCTAAGCAGCGTGGACAAACAGGTCAGGATGATTTTGATAAAAAGTTAGAAACTTATATTCGTCATTATGTTAAGAATGATAGTGATTGTTATGTCCTCAAAACAAAAATTGAAGGCTTAATCAATGAGGAATTGCTTTATGATAATAAAAGATAGAAATATAGTATGATATCTGGAACGAAATGCCCTCCCAGACTTATTTTTTGTGAATTTTAAAATTGAGCCGCTATCGCTCTTTGTTCACAATGCAAATAAAAAGGCTTAGAACTTGTATTGACAGTTTTCTTGGGTGGTAGAGACGTCAAAAAGCCAACGCTATGGTATTGGTTACGTTTTATACTAGAGGCTGGTACAAAAAAAGTGTACTGGGAGTTTTTTTCCTAACTTCTATCCCTTGCTCTGCAAACGATAGCTCCAACAGTTTGAAAAACTATTGGAGCTTATCTTATTTCGTGAACGGTCAATTCATGTTAATACCTGAACAACTTTTTCCACTCTTTTTTCCTAAGTTAGCACTTATCTTATCAATAAAATAATTTCTGTGAATACAGTTTTTTTAAGTCTGAAATGTTTGGTAGGCAATGTTAATGTTTTTTTTATGAGGCCACACTGTTAAGATAGGAACAGTCCAAATGTGAACACAAGCTTGTGTTTTATTTGGTCTTTTGTAAAGGCTCTGGTAGCAGTATTATAAATATGTAGAAAAAATAACTATCCAATGTATAGGAGGAAACAAAATGACTAATGTTAAAGATATTACAAGAGAATCATGGATTTTAAGTACTTTCCCAGAATGGGGCACTTGGCTGAACGAAGAAATTGAAGAAGAAGTTGTCCCTGCCAATAACTTTGCTATGTGGTGGCTGGGTAACTGTGGTGTCTGGATTAAAACTCCTGGTGGAGCCAATGTGGTTATGGACTTGTGGTCAAATCGCGGTAAATCAACTAAGAAAGTAAAAGACATGGTTTGGGGCCACCAAATGGCTAACATGGCAGGTGTGCGTAAATTACAACCAAACCTTCGTGTGCAACCGATGGTCATTGATCCATTTGCCATCAACGAATTAGACTACTATCTTGTTTCCCACTTCCACAGTGATCATATTGATATTAATACAGCTGCAGCTATTGTTAATAATCCCAAATTAGACCATGTTAAGTTCGTCGGACCATATGAATGTGGCGAAATCTGGAAAAAATGGGGAGTGCCAGAAGACCGCATTATCGTGATTAAACCGGGTGATTCTTTTGAATTTAAAGATATTAAAGTAACTGCTGTTGAATCCTTTGACCGTACTTGTCTGGTAACCTTACCAGTTGAAGGTGCAAAAGAGAACAATGACGACCTTAAAGGACTTGCTGTTACAGATGAGGAAATGGCTCGCAAGGCAGTTAACTATATCTTTGAAACTCCTGGTGGAACCATCTATCATGGTGCTGATTCTCACTTCTCAAATTACTTTGCTAAACATGGCAAAGACTTTGATATTGATGTTGCTATCAATAACTATGGTGACAACCCAGTTGGTATTCAAGATAAAATGACTTCAATCGATCTCCTTCGTATGGCTGAGAATCTTCGTGCCAAAGTCATTATTCCTGTTCACTACGATATTTGGTCTAATTTCATGGCTTCAACAGATGAAATTCTTGTCCTTTGGAAGATGCGTAAAGAACGTTTGCAATATCAATTCCATCCTTTCATTTGGGAAGTTGGTGGTAAATACACTTACCCACAAGATAAGGATAGAATTGAATATCATCACCCACGCGGTTTTGATGACTGCTTTGAGCATGATTCTAATATCCAGTTCAAAGCCCTCCTATAATTGCTTTTTGCTTTTCATTCGTTGTCAATTTCACCTCGCTGAACTTCAGTTCTATCTCCGGTTCATTTCTTAAACTGAAAGGCAAAATCAATCATAGGTTATCATTCATCTCATCTGTTCCCTCTTCGTCAACTTCGGCTTGCCTAACTTTAATTATGCCTGCGTCTTGTTTCCTCAATTGAACAGTGAATCAATTATTGGTTGATTTATCGTTCAATGGTACATAAAATAATGTTAATTATGTCTTTAAACTTTATATCCGCATGTCGCACGATATGCGGGTATTTGAAAGAGTTTAAACTTATTTGGATATATGGAACAAGTAAGCGTTTTATGTTAAAATATCTAT
>ERZ773269.2178-NODE-2178-length-15740-cov-13.286261_pt1 | contig 15740 bp, 20 predicted proteins | sample MGYA00511958_ERZ773269 | MGnify/ENA primary metagenome ERZ773269 (study PRJEB29015, sample SAMEA2737761) | human gut metagenome | biome: human gut; feature: human-associated habitat; material: faeces | place: China | collected 2012 ... | reverse complement strand
CCCAATTACATAGATATTACTCTTCAAATCTCTCTTCTACATTGTAGAGAACCTCGCAGTCACAACCGCCACCTTCGTTGACGATCCAGTCTAATACGATTTCTACATCTACCTTTTGTTTTTCCAAGAATTCCCTAGTGAAAGTCAAACTATGATCGCAACCGTCATTTTCCTCTAATTTCTCGTCTACATAATCAAAGAGATTCCAAAACAACTCTTCATCCATAGGTAAACTATCTTTAAACGATTGCTTTTGCTCGTCTGCATAAGCTTTCAGCAACTCTTTTTTACGTGCTTTATCCATGATAATAATTTCCTTTTATGAACTTAACAAATCGATACAAGCACATGCCTATTAGCTTCAAGCACTTGTTTATAAAAGCGTTTCATTTGCTCGAAATCATGAAGAAGTTCGTCTCTGATTTCTTCCTCTTCCTCATCGTAGTCCCAGATATTTGGATATAATTCTGCCTCTTTGCAGGCTTTCATATCAAAAGATTCCAGAGCATTTTCAATATCAAACTTCTCTAAGGCCACCACGATATTGGCTAAATGATTGTGTTCTGTATATGCTACATAGTCTGATACATCCTCCACAGCCGTTACGCCTAATACCGCTTGGCTAAGAGGGTTATTATCGTCCTTATGGTCAGTTCCTACTCCGGTAAGCACGAAATGGAGTACATCCCACATCTTGTCGATATCAAGCAATAACTCATCATTTTCTCCCCACTCTTCAACGCTATCAAGGATTCCCTCTTCTTCTGAGCCCATCGCCTTAAGTTCTTTTAAATTCGCATCGCTTAAACAGTTATAATTTGCAATTAATCCCATAGCCCATAACCTCCTAATCCTGTAATCTCAGTAGATATGTAATAATCTGCTATCCCTTTAGATATTTAGTACTCTATCTCTCATTTAGTACTCTATCTCTGTCAGTAAGTCTAGTAAATTAGCTTCTCCTTCATGAGATTTATCTAATAACGGAATAGCTAATAAAAGCACTTCCAGGGAGTAGTAATAGAAGCTAAAGAATAAATCATCAGGAAATACGTCTTCTTCCTCATATCTAAGAACATCTTCGTCTTCATCGTATTCTTCAGACCAAAGGTATTCTTCGTTAAGCATATCCACAAAATGAGGTAATGGATCTGCATGCTCTAGCACGAGACCATCTCGGATGCACTCAGCAATCACAGTAAATAGGTCTACCAATTGTTCTGCTAAATAATGAGCTACTTCATTCTGAGTTCTCTCTTCTAGGGCTTTCTTAAAAATACGAAGCAAGAAAATCATAGCAAATGGTGTAGCATGCCACAACGTCGATTGATGCTCAATATTCTGTGCTAGCTCTTCACCAGCCGCATCAACAGCATCAATACTTTTCATGCTCCACAACACATCAAGCTCTGTAGGAAAATCTGTGGCACGACCGTAAGTTGTGGTTAACCGATGCCACGGTATATCACTGACTTGTACAGTTTCTATATATATTTGAGTGGCTACATCCATCACATCTACTCCCTCTTATTGACACAGTAATTATTGATGAACAATGTCTTTCACCAATTCATACGTTTCTATAAGGCGAAGTCTACCTATTCTTGACTCATCTGTAATCTCCTCATAGATATCCTCTAGCGTTCCCTCTGGTGCTAGTTTCCATAGTTTGCACGGATATAGTTCAACGGTCCCAATAATTTCCAAATTATTCAGTAACAAACCTAAATCCTTATGGTTAAACCAGCAATCTGTATCGATACCGAAATTTGTATTATCTTTCCGGCAGGCAATTTTGCTGTTTAGAAACTGTTCCATTGTAGGTTTTTCTTTTTGTAAAAGCCGCGTACAAGCTAAATGGTACTCAATTTTCCGCGGTGATTGATCCACCTCAGAAACAAAAATAGTACCATACTCGTTTTCAAATTTAACAGCTAATACGTCGCCCACCTTAAAATAAGGTTCTCTCTTTATTTTAGATTTACGAACCTTAAGCGGCTTTGGATTTTCGCTCTGTAGCTGCAGGGCTAACTTATCTAATACCTTTTGACGCTGTTTAAGGGCCTTACTATCGATGTCTAGCCAAAACTCATGAGGGCCCTTAGCAATTACGTTTAATGCCTTCTCTTTAACGTCATCTGGCAGATGCCCTATCTTCCACAGCGAATAGGCCACAGCAGTCCAATAAATTTCTGTGTAAAACTCATCAGTACAAAAATTTTCTTCCTCACCTAAGATTTCAAAAATTATAGTATCGACACTGATACCATCCTTGTACCGCTCAACAATAGCATTATAAATATCATGACCGTCATCGCTGTCTATGATCTTTACTCCATCAATTGCCATACGATTCTCCTATTACAACACAAAACCTCTTGAAACACTCTTTTATTGCTGATTATTTTCCCATTTTACATATTAAAAGAATAGACCTTCATAAGCCGTAATACTACCATCTTCTTCATGGTAAAAGCCTTGGTATAGAGGTTCTCGGTGTGCCGCATCATAGAACTTTTGTAGCTCAGCAGCTACGTTTGCTTCTAAAGGTATGCCTAGCGTCTTAACAACTGTTTCCCATTTATCCATTTCTGTATAAGATGTAATTTGCGCATGTCGATCCTTAGCATATGATTCAAGAGTAGCCATATCCGTATATTTTCTAGAATCACAATAGTCATGCCAGCAAATGCTATACACCAATAAATAAATTAAATCGTCTATACTTTCAGCTATGCGACCGCATTCACCTTCGCTACTCATATATCCGATTGATCCATCCTCTAGTTGATGATATTCACCGCCTGCACCATCACGAGCAAAGGCTACTCCGTCCACGGAAAAGGTACATCGCCCCTCTACCTCATCACGTTCCGTAGGTTCATCAAGCAGAAAGAAATCAAATAGTGCATCAAAATCTGCTGCCAAGTTAGAATCTTCATGTAATATTTTTAAATAATCCATATTGTTACCTCTTATAGATTCGCCTATTCTCTCTATTTCATCTCTTATTTTCTCGTAATTCTAACAACGCAGAAACCTCGCTCATACTGAGATTAAACATGTTGCTTTCTAAATCAATAGGTACAAAATAATAACAAACTATATCTGCACCAAACTCATCTTCTAGCTTTAGCCATTCTGTCCCTGAAAGCACGGTAAATCCGAGCGTATCATCACCAAGGCTTTCAGCAAACCAGCGCACCTCATAATCAGTTTTAACGAAGTCGTTGAAATATTTGATGGTAACGTCCCGATCTTTCTCATCACCGTAAGGAATTAAGAGTTCTTTATCGCCCTTTTGTAGTACAATATCATCACTATAAGGCTTGTTATTGCTAACGCTTTGAATGTCGATAGGCTCTTCCATCATGTCATTAAAATAGTTCACCACATCTTCGTCATCCTCGCGCCAGTCAATCCAGATAATAGCCTCAGAATCAAATAAATCATCTAAATCCATATCATGACTAAAGAAATCTTTGACTAATTTATACATATCTTCCATAGTCTCTCTCCTGCATATCACTTATATTTTTAGGTAGAATACAACACCAGTATCACCACTTTAAAACAACTCTATAAGGTTTCGTATATCACATCTTGTTGAGCCGTAAAGTTTTCATCAAAAGGAACCAAAACATATAGATGTCCTGCTGGGGATTCTCCCACATCATAGCCTAGTGCAAATGCATCGTAACAACCTGATTTATCCAGCATTATATCTGTTAGCGTTAGTACAACAGACTCTTCTTGCGGTATTCCCTTTTGTATGAGCCCCTTCGCCAGTTGGTCTAATTCATCTAATTGGACATATAATTGCTCCCATATTGATAGTGAAAGTACATCATCTTCAGTATAACCGGTACAACTAATATTAAGTTTTTTAAAGGCTTGTCCTACAGTCTCTAAACGATTAGTGCCCAATCGGCAAGATACAAAGTAAACACCATAAGGTTCTTCAAACCAGCTTTCAACATTCCATAATGTCATTAATTCCGATTTTCTCATTAGGACTCTCCATTAATTGATTATCCTGCAATATCTGCATCAACAGGGTTCCCATCCGCATCAATATGAGCTATGATACAGTGCCCCCAGAAGATATCGTCATCGTCATAATAGACCTCTATGGAGCCATCGTTACGAAACGCCAATTCGCCCATCGTAATACGCTTAGCAAATACGTCTGATGTAATCGGATCTTGAGCGTCATTGTCGAGCCAATAATTAGCGAGTTCTAACAAGGTCTCACTAATATATGCACTAATTCGTTGTTCAAATGCTTTGAAATTCTCGATTGTATTGAAAGCCGCCAATGCTACGGTACAGCTTTCATCAGAACCCTCATCTACATCAAGGGTGAATGCATAATCATCAATTCTCGCTGTGTAATATTGATACTCTCGATTTAACAGGAAGTCACCCCTGTCGGTATGAAGGTATTTAGGGGTTTTTAAATACGCAGACAATGCTTCTAATTCGCTGTGTTTAGCGTGCTCCTCTAACACCTCGAGCACATAATAGCGATTATTCCAAGAGGGACGCATATAGCCTAAATCCTCTATGGGCTTAGCTTTTTTAACTAATAATTTATAGACACCATGTGGCTCAAAAGAATAACCCCATCTATCGTCAAGGCCCTCAATAATCCACGTCAAAATGCCTTCGCTACGGTCAAGCACACCGGTTCGAGTATCTAGAATAGCATCGGTGGATACTAATGGTCTATGATACTTCTCTAAATAAGAACTAGCCCCATTTGCATCACTGCGCGGCACTGCATAGATTTCAAACTCTTCCGATTCAAACTCTGCTTCATATTCTGGCAAACGTACAACACTCATATGACTCTCTCCTACATTATAATCACGCTACTCATCATAATTTCTGTTATATCATGAGCGTTCAGCTACATCGATTCTATGTAATAATTCTTTCGCTAGTTCTTGGGCTGTTTTGAATTCCTCATTTGAAAGCACCATAAGCACAAAGCTATCTGTGCCGATGTCCATATCTGCTAACGTATAGTTTTCCCACGTTGAATTAAGAACTGCACCCCAGTCCATAATACATTGGTTTTCATCTAGTGCGGCTGTATTAATAGTTAAATTTTCGCTAGTATTTAAAGACTTATTACGTATTAACTTCTGTACATAATAAATAAAATCCTCTAGTTCACATTTATAGCTTAACTCTACGGCATATCCTTTAGAGACTAGTTTCTCATAGAGGTTCCACCAGCTATCTTCTAATTCTTCCATTGAGCGCAACTTAGCCTTGGTCATAAACGATTTAGCTTGTTTAGCATCGCCTAGCAACAACGTTGCTAACTCTGTAAATGTCAGTTTCATCTGATCGATATCTAGATACGCTACTTCTACACACAAACTACAATCAGGTACTCTGCGTTTTTTCACAAAAGCCCGTATCATCTTCACTGCATCAGGATAACTTACATCAGCCATACGATACGTCTTACCATCTATGTCTAAGAATATATCTACTGCATCTGGTGTTTTTCCTACACGCGCTTTCATCGCAGTGCAACCATCGATGGCATGAGGTGGATACAATTCTATATACATGAAAAATCCATCATGCATAGCCTTTAGAGTATTATCTATTCCTACTATATTAAAACCATTTCGATTATAATCAGGGCTCTTCAAACGCCATTCTTCGTAATCGTCGAATAATTTTTCTTGAATCCAATTGTAAAAACTCATAAGAATATACCTTTATATAACTACCTTTTACAAATACACTATTTTATCTAATTATAGCATTATTACAATTTAAACAGCATAACTTAAGAGCTTATAATATACAAAAATAGGCATAAGACTAAAAGCCTTATGCCTATTAATTTTGGTGCGCCTAATCGGAATCGAACCAGTGACACGCAGTTTAGGAAACTAAATCATTCAAACTTTTTGTATTTTAAAATGATTTTATTCCATAAATACTCTAAGCAGCACACCAACTATTTATTTTTTGAGTTTTAAACTTTGGTAGAAGTCTTGAACTCCTTGTATTTACATAACTATTTGCCTCTATCAATATTATGACACGAAACCCACAACAAGGGTCGGTTGCCGTTTTAAAAACGATACAATGTAACGGTACACCTTTTAACGATGAATACGCGTACCCCTTAGTGGGTGCATAATTTAACGATGCCGTGTTCATTTGCACAAGATGATAACGATTGGGTGCATGAGTCACTGTTGCACTCATGGACACGGCCGCCTCTCGGTATTATCTCAGTAACAAACTGGGATTTGATTATTTCTCCATCACATAATTCGTTAAGAAAATTCCGTTTCTCATAACTTGTTGCTCCTTAACCAACTTATATCCTCTATGCAAGAAAAACGGCTTTGCTGTAATGGATGCGTGCGTTATGATTTTAACAAAACCATTTTCTAACTTGTTGCATAACTCACTTGCGATTCCTTGTCTTTGATAATCCTTGTGTACGAACAATCTATCAAGGTAGCCTGTGTTATCTATATCTCCAAAGCCTACAATAGTATTATCTTCTATAGCTACAAATATATTATGTTCTAAAAATGATTTGTTCCAAACACATAAATCAACATTTCCTGTTGCCCAAACATCTAATTGTTCCTGTGAATAGTCTTTGGCATTTACGGTATGAACAGTTTGATAAAATAACTCTGCCAGTTGCTCACAATCTGATGATATATATTTTCGAATAAACATTTTGATTTCCTCCACAAATTCAAATTTATTTATTCAATTGATGAATTGCAATAAGTAATGCGACAAAATTAAATCAATTTTTTAATCTCATGTTTAAACATGTCAAATGGTGTTTTAAACCCAAGGCATTTTCTAGGTCGATTATTAATCAACACTAGTGCTTCTGTTAGTTTATCTAGTGTTACTTTAGCTAAATCGGTTTTCTTAGGAAAAAACTCTCGAAGTAAACCATTACTATTTTCATTAGAGCCACGTTGCCATACTGCATAGGCATCAGCAAAATACATTGGTATCCCAAACTCGCTTTCAACCTGTTCAAAGCACGCAAATTCTTTACCACGGTCCACTGTAAAGGTTTTAAGTAATTTACTTGTTAATGTGTTGTATAGGGAACTAATAACTAAAAACATAGAATCCTTAGTTCGGTCATCCATTTTTATTGCTACATAGAATCGAGTTTTACATTCAACAAATGTAGCTAAACAACCTTTACTTTGTCCTTTGGATGAAACCATTGTATCTAGCTTCCAATGACACAAAGCTTCTCGATCTTCAACTTCTTGAGGTCTTTCTTTAATGGTTCTTTTAACAGTGAATCGTCTACGCTTTTCTTGGGTACCAGGCTTTTTCCCTTTCCGTCCCAGTACAGATTCTGTTACAGTAAGAAAACTACGATGGATCCAAGAATATATTGTCTTAAAGCTTAGAGCTCCAGCTAATTCAGCACCAACTACTTCTTCTGGAGACCAAGTTTGTTGTAACCTGGATTCAATTAAAGCCGCTAATTGAGGTGTTAACTTTGTTGGTCTGCCTTTATTAGCAGACTCACTAATTGCTAACTCTTGTGCTTTAATCGCAGAATATTCACCTTCAACGCGATTTAATTCTCTTGCTACAGTAGAATGGTGAACCCCGATTAAGCTAGCAATCCTACGAACAGAGTATCCTTCTCTTCGTAAAACTTCTATTTGACTTCGTTTTTCTATGGTATTTACATTTTACACGAGATCTCCAATATGAGTCTTTTTATTTGTCTTAATATATTTTACAATTCATCGCATGAAAAAAAGAATACCCTAATGCAAGAGTATTCTTCTGCAAAATCCCATATGAAAGAACTGTATCAAATCAGAAAAAATTATGAGAAATATATGGGTAAGGAGATGGAGAGATAGGTGCTATTTCTTCATCTCTGCTTGATTTTTGTATATTGAATAATTATCCCTAATGTCCAACCATTCTTTACTCAACGATGTATTTAATTGGTTAAATATTCTTTCAGATAGAATTATTTTTGTTTCGAACACTGCATTTTCATAGAGTAAAAGTGCATCAATTATTTTTGGCAAAAACACACTTGGTTCAGCCATAGACTTTTCATATACATTACATATTTCATTTGCTTTCTCATACACTTCTTCAGAGATGTTTTTCAAAGAATTCAGTTTAATGGCTCTATCAAACAAACTGCTAGATACTATAAAGCCCAGTAAAAGCGATGAGTAATCATCCATACCACTAATAAATAGTTTAAATGTAAAAAATAAGAATGTAATCGCAGAAAACAAATAATATGGAAATGACATTTTTCCCGCTATATTAGAGGTAAACAAAGAATTTTCATGTATATTTGCCAATAACTTTATTTCATCTCTTATTATAATAGAATTATTATAATAAGGTTCACTATTATAGTTTGGAATTCTTTTCTCCTTAAAACTATTATCAATAAGTCCCATTTCTCTGATACGATGTCCTTTATCAAAAAAAGAACTTTTATAATATGCCGATACATATTCTAACACTAAAATTACACCTGCTATTACAAGGAAACTTTTAGCAGGAATAACCGCTGTTATTCCTTGGATAACAGCTAATATAAAAGCTATTGCACCAAAAACATCTTGAGCTGTGGCAAAATTTTTAGAAATAGCAAAATTTTTATTTTGAGGATTTTCTGCTGACATTTTTTCCATCCTCCGTTAATATCATACTTGCTTCATATAGAAACTCTTTCTTATACAAATCATTCGTTATAATAGGCAACATATATTTGCCATGACAAGATCTAAGTCTTTTACCGGAGCCACAAATACACGGCATATGCCCCCTGTACATATCATTATAAATTATAAATACCATCGCCTTATATTGTTCTTTAGTCAAATTCAAATCATTTAAATAATAATCCAACAATCCCTTATATCCATGTTTTCTATCTCCAAACGGATAGGTCTTATATTTATCAAACCAATCTAAAGTGTATATAAAAGAATTTACAAATTTATTAATAAAAGCCTTCAAAGATGGATTTTCATGTAGAAAGTAAATCATTTCTCCTATTGTTGCTAAACAAACATTTCCATCTTCGTAAATATGCTCTATTTGTTCTGGATAATCAAAAACATAAAATTTTGGAATACTATTAGGGAAATTCTTTTGCACTGTAAGTTTTATGTTTCTTTCCCCTTGAAGAATGCAATCATCATAATCCAATGAGTATTTGTATAGTCCTTGGATTATATATTCTGCATCATTTTCTTCTACATCCAAGTTAGATTGACTATCCAATAACGCCTTTACTTCATAACTCAATTCATAACTCATATTATTTCTTCCACGGTTTTGTAGGGGTAATTATTGTTGGTGTTTCAAATGACTCTGCAAATACTCTTGTATTAATATCATTATGAATATTTTGCTTAAATTTTCTATCATCATCAATGTTCATGAAATTATTTAACTCAGCAATCCATTTATTCATATTGTTCAATTTGCTATCCGTATATCGTTCAATAAGATTTTCTCTCAAATCAACTGGATTTAAGATTTTATCATCTTGCATTATTGAAATGCTTCTGTTTAAAACCCCTACTATAAAGGCATTTACTATTTCCGAAACCGATAAAATCCACTTGTCTTTTACACTGTCTGCGACTAAAGCTGATATTAGAATTGACGATGGTTTATCATTTCTTAATTTGATTCTGTCGTAATAAATATCTCTATGCCTCTTGATAAATTGAACAGCTCTTTGCAAATTTGACCTATAGTAATAAGTTGGTATTTTTTCTGCACTAGCAAACATCATTCGTATGTCGTATGGTAAATTATTGTACTGCTTTGATTTCATATCGTTAGTTAAATGCTGATTACTAATTCCCAAAAACCAATTTCCAAAACCAATAGGATTACTTGTTAACCAATTATATTCAGAGACTTCTTTATTCGTTATGGCAACAGTTTTTTCTGCATTGGAATACGAAACCCCTGAGTCGATAATATCATTCTTAATCAAAATATCTTCGTCAACAGATGGAACAATATCCAAAGAAAACCCAACACCATCTGATACTTCTGCATACTTTAAAGTCCAGCAGTTTCTATCTTCTTTTTCCAACTTATCGGAATAAATTCCACTTTCTTTTATACAATTACCAACATCATTTTTTACACTTTTTGCATCTGTATCTTCCTTTTTTCTTTTCAATATTGCCAATATATCCAAGTCATAATCTTGATCTTTCCCATCACGGTAAGGACGAATTGTTGTCCCTATCAAAAATGAACCTTGAGGATAAAAATCCGATTTTAATCCATGCTCATCTAAATACTTAGATAACGCTGCATATTTGTCTCTCGCATTTTTTTCCATTGTTGGAGTTAAATCCAAATCGTTCAATGAATTTAATATAAATTTATCTCTGTTTAACATACTCTCTATTTTTCCTCCTAGTTAAATATTTTACAATTATTAGGCTATAGTCTATTAATCCAAGTATCTACAGCCGCTTCAAATTCTGCCATTCTATTTTCTTGATTAAAGAAAGGTAAGCCTATGATTTTATAACCCTCTGTAAATAAACCACCAATCGTATGCTCATCTTCTATTTGTAACGAGAACTGTTCTTTCCAAGCATCTTCTTCTAGTAGATGACTACCTTTTGTCTCTACATATCCTTGATATATTAGGCTCCCTTCCATCTCTTTCTTTCTAACAAAAAGTAAGAAATCAGGCTCAAATCTTTCACCTGCAGCAAAGGAATATATTGCTAATTCAGGGATTCTTTCATTTCTAACAACATAATACTCTAAGCCCTTCGCCTGTAATTTAGGTTCGATTGTAGACTTAAAATACTTAATAAATAATTTTTCCTCACTCGTTCCGTAATTGTCATTAAATACATACCAATTTTCATTTCTTAGATCTAATTTGTAGTTATCGTTAGTACAATTATTCTGTGAGTCGCCCTTTCCACCATTCGCATCAATCTTTTCAATAAATATTTTCTTGTCTTTAAGCACATCTTTTAGCATTTTATGGCTAAATTCCTTTGAGCCTACATATTCTGGTTTTAAGGACATAATATGAGAAGCTACTTTACTAAATGCATGTTTTACAGCAAAAAATAGATCTCTTCCTCTCAATTCATCATGAGGATAAGTAACCTCGACTTTTGAATTCCCTAAAAAATTATCAGAAGTCAAAAATTCCTTTTTAGATTTTAAAGTCGGGTATTTCATTTTTAAAATATCAAATCTTAATTCTTCAAAACATTCACTTGCTCCAAGCAAAACATTCATATCTATATCTTTAAATTTGATACTTTTTACATTTGTTTTGATAGAATTTGACGATACATTATTATCCCCAATCAAATTTATAATATTACCTCTACCAGACAAGGCTACGTAATGATATGTTTTCGACTGCATACTCGGCTCTATAGCATTTATTTCATCTCTACTTTTTGGCAATCTCCTATTCGAATACACAAAGCTCTTACGATAAAAATCGCTATCCTTAAATTCATCTTTCAACTTATATTCTAAAGTAATCGGATTAGGTGCTTGTAGCCCCGTTTCAACAAGTGCTTGCTTAAGTTCGGAAATATACTTTGAGTCGTTTTTACTATGGAAATACATCGTCTCTAAAATACGGTTTTTATTAGCAATATCTCCGTCATACTTTCTCTTAAACTTATATTCCTCATCATCTATAACAAATGGACAATATCTTGCTCCTCGCCCAATAAGTTGTGCTTCTTTAATAGTGTACGAACCTATTTTTCCCGCTTTTCCACTCGATTGTCTAGTATCATATAAACGAACAATATCAAATAAATTTAAAACATCCCATCCTTCACTCAACATATCTACTGCAAAAATCACTCTTATCGGATTATCCAAATCCTCCAATGAGTTTACCAATAATTGTTTTTCTTTATTGTTATCAGAAGCTCCATTCATAATAATTGATGTTTCCTCTGTAAAAGAACTCTTTATAGAATGTTCTAAAATTTCTAATGTAGAATCTTTATCTTTAAAATACTGAATAGCTTCTGTAAGTTCGTTTATCCCAACCAATTCAAGATTAGCTATTTCATATGTTGTAAGTTCTTTGATTTTTGCAAAAAACTCAGTATAAAATTTTTCTGACTCTGTTATTTTTTGTGATTTTAACATGATAACTGGCTTAATATTCAGCTTCAAATCAGCGAATAGAAAACGCCTATATTCGCTCATAATAAGAGCCATCAGGCTTCGAGTCCATAAATCCGTATCCGTTGCAAAATTTTGAAAATCTTTGGTATATCCACTCTCTCTAAATGAAATTAAAGGATAATTAAAAACAATCTTATCTTTGTATTTAGCCACAACATTCGCATCCTTCAAATCGCAAGTAGCAGTAAATTCAAGCATCATGCTGTCTCTGTTCCTATACAAAGCATTTGTAACCGAATACTCCCAGCTTTTAGTAGCTTCAACTTCATCTTTTGTTGGTTTTTTAGTCAGCGAATTAATATGATGACTTTCATCAGAAATAAATACAATCTTATTATTTTCAAAATCATCATAGGTTATTGAGTTTTCCTTTGCTTCAAACAAGTCCATATGAAGTTTCTGAGTGGTAGTAAAAATAATCTCTATATCATCTATGTTACCACCACTAAAATTATTAACTCTTTTAATATTTATGTTGTTCCCCAAATATTCGAGCGTTTCATTGAACAAATACTTGTTAGATAAAGGGTTTATAAAATTTTCAATAGTCTTTTCTAATACATTCGTTTGATTAACAAAGAAAAGAAATTTTCTATATCCCTTTGTATATAGATAAAGTATAAGACCTGCCATAATAACAGTCTTACCGCTACCTGTTGCCATATGAAACAGATTATGAATCTGTTTGTTCTTGTTTTTATTAAAATTGATAATAAAATTTCTAAAGGCCTCTTCTTGATATTCTCTTAATACTATTTTGGGAGATAAACCCTTTGAGATAATTTCAGGTATTTCAATAGGATCTGCAAATGTTTTATAGGCAGAAATTCCGTCATGCAAAAACAATCCTTCCATGTCTATACCTCCTCATAGAATGACTTTGTAAATCTCTTATCTTCCTCAGTAACATTAAAAGTTTGATCATTCATATCTGTATAATTCACGTACAGCTTATTCTTATCAACTAAGGCAATCAAAGCTTGTTTCTTTTCTTCAAATGATAAACTTTCAAAATCTGATTCAACTTTATTAAGTTCATCTCTGGTAATGTACGGAATAATACGCTCATCTGAAAAAATAGCATTTTTGACTTCCAAAATACTATCTTCCGTTGTCGATTGAATATTGTATATGAGTGTGTTTGCATTTTCCAGAAGCTCACAGTATACAAAATTACCTCCACCTTGCCAGTTGGCATCTTTGGAAATACCGCCTTGCTCTCCATCAATTACTTTTTTCATTCTTTCAACAGTAATGTCTTGAATATAATCCATTTGCTCTACACCAATATATCTGCGTCCCAACTTGTGAGCAACCGCACAAGTTGTTCCTGAACCTAAATTGAAGTCCATAACTAAGTCTCCTACCTCTGATGAAATATTGATAATATTTGATATAAGTAGTTCTGGCTTTGGATTGTCAAAAGCTTTATCATCATTTGTTATGTTGAATAATTTTCTTAACTCTTCTGTCGCATCTTGATTTTGCCCCCAATCAAGTAATAAATCAGTTATAGTCTTGCCTGATTTTTCCTCTTCTTTTGTTTTATATCTTCTAAAGGAATTATTTGCAGTAATATAAAATAAATCTAAGTCACAAAATTTAGTAATTTCTTCTTGTGAATTTCTATATTTAGCAATTGCTTCAAAATCATTTGTTACTCTACCATTTTTAATATAAACATCTTGTAAAAATTCAGTTGACAGTGTTTTATTTTGGTAAATACCTTTTTTTATTACTGAATTTTCATCTCCCATATATCTTATTCCTGCTTTAATCTTCATTGATACTGCTTTATTTGAAGCATTATCAATACGTTTAGTAGAATCACTTTGTACTCCCATCTGTAATTTCCCTATATTTTTCTGTTCTTTTGCATATACCAAAACAGACTCCATAACTCCAGCTATCCTAGATAAAAATGAAGGTTGTTTTTTCTTTTTCCAGTGCAAATGACCAATAAAATTTTCTCTTCCAAACAATTCATCCATTAAAATATTTAGATATGGCAAAGCTGATGTTCCTACAATACCATTGGCATTTTGTCTTGAAGAATCTATAGAAATAAAGATTAAACCATCTTTTGATAATAATTTTTGAGCTAATTCAAGTCTATTTTTCATAAACGTTAGCCATGTAGAATATGAGAATGAATCATTATAGCCAAAACCATCAGATCCTGTATTATATGGCGGATCAATATAAATACACTTAACTTTTCCTTCGTATCGTTTAAGCAAACTGGATAAAACAATCAAATTATTACCCTTGATAATAAGATTATCATTCTCATCAAAAGCAATATTTTCTTCTATTCCATCTTTTGTGTATCTTTTTGCATTAGTAAATACTTTGGGAGCAAGCATTTTTGTTATTTCATCGCTTGCAATGGTTTCGTTATAAAATATTTCTTTTCTCTTTTGATCATCTTTATCTTGACCACCCTCTAAAACACAGTCTTTATACGGAAAATCTAAAACAACATCATTTAATTTTGAAATAAAGTCTCCATTATGTGTTAATCCAATTTTATTAGTATACCTAGTATAAGAATCTGGCAAAAACTCTTTTGACTCAATAAACCAAGCAAATTTTTGCTTATCGAAAACAAGAATACCATCAACTTTCTCAAAAAATCTTTCTTTAATTTGTTCGTTGGAAAGTAACAATGACAGTAGCTCATTATTCATCGTCATAACATCACTATATACAATAGCTTTCAAAAGTTTATCATCTTCAGAAATATATTTTTCTCTTGTTTTTAAAACTTCCTCTACTATTTCAAAAATGTTTTTGTCCATTTATTTATCCTCCTCAATATCTTTATCAATACAAATCAGGTCTCCAATATCTGTTCCAAGCTCTTTGCAAATTTTTCCTATTACAGACAACGAAACAGCTTCTCCTCTAACCATCTTTGATATTGTTGTCGGTGATATACCTGTTCTATCAATTAAATCTTTTTTCTTCATATTTTTATCTATCAGTGTCTTCCAAATACCATTGTAGTTAAATTTCATTTTTACTTCTCCTTATTCCATAAAAATGGATTTTTTATATATAATATTATAACATATACTACATATAGTTACAAAAATCGAATCGGATACAAATCATAACCACCCGTAGAACAGGTGGTTTGCTCTGACCTATAAGGGTCTTTCTCTAGTGGTGGCCCTCTAAAGAGGGCATTGAATGATCTGACAACCACTCTATTACCACTGGCTGCCCCCTACTCGGGGGCTTTTATTTTGCCTATTTTACTGGCTCACCCGTAAACGGGTCGGTGTATTCTTTAAAGTTTAATGTATCTTGCGCTATATCTTCTTGTAGTTGATTGCGAATATACTCTTTTATCGCTCCTTCATATCGTCCTACCGTATCCACATAATATCCTCTACACCAGAAATGTCTATTTCCATACTTATATTTTAAATTTGCGTGTTTATCGAATATCATGAGGCTACTTTTACTTTTTAAATATCCCATAAAACTCGATACGCTTA
>ERZ773269.2169-NODE-2169-length-15788-cov-4.340876_pt1 | contig 15788 bp, 14 predicted proteins | sample MGYA00511958_ERZ773269 | MGnify/ENA primary metagenome ERZ773269 (study PRJEB29015, sample SAMEA2737761) | human gut metagenome | biome: human gut; feature: human-associated habitat; material: faeces | place: China | collected 2012 ... | reverse complement strand
GGACTACGCCGATCTTGGCAAAGATTTCCATGGTCTTATAGACCGTGTCCAGACTCAAGGACGGATGGTGGAAGTGGGTGTATATACAGATAAAAGCTGTACCCAACATCCCACACAGAGTTGGCTTCGCCTGTCTTCTTCTTCCAATTACACAGATGCGTATAATAATGCTAAAGAACCTTTGGATACATATATCAAGGCTAGCACCATACTCCCTACTCAATTGAAGTTTTATCTATATAATGATGAATATATTAATGACGGAGAGGGGAACTTTCCTGATCCCGGTGCAGATGCTACGAAAGGAAAACGATCCTTATATATTAAAGTAACTACCACGACAAATGGAGATGCGGGAGAGGCATTGCAAACTTCACATATATTTCGTTTAGACCAGCGGGCGGCAATTTACCTTGGACGTTTAGGAGGAGAGAGAAACGGGGATGGAAGTTACAATATGGGGTTAGTATACACTAGAATGTCTTCACGAACTACATCCCGGTTATTGGCAGATGTGAATCCGGGAACTATAAGAACTGGCTATGCGAGAATCAAAACGGCAGAATTACTCTATGGAACAGACAATATGGATAATGGTAAAACGGCGACCCGGCATTTGGCGGAAAATACTTACAATCAAAATTGGGTTGACGCTTATGTCCCGATTCCACAGAAAGATGCGTCCGGACATGTGTTATTGTATCAATATCAATACCCTGCCAGTACTTTTAGCGCAAGAGCGTGTTATGACAGAAACAGAGATGAGAACGGGAATGGGATAATTGATGAGGAAGAGTTCAAATGGTATCTTCCCGCGTCAAACCAGTTGTTAGGGCTTTGCGCGGCTGCTCTACCGGGGCTTGGGGGTGGAACCTCGACAACAGAGTTTATAACACCATCCTATAATTATTGTTATTTCTTAACTGCTTCCGGTGGTAAGCTTACGACTCCAGAAAGAACCTCCGGTTCAGATAGATGTGTCAGGGATGTGCCTCCCCCTTCTGATACTCCATATTGACCATAAGAATTTAACAATATAAATTGAAAAAGAAGTATGAATATATTTAGATTAACAGTCATAAAATTTTGTATTGTGTTTTTTATTCCACTAAAAGTATATTCTCAATCGACAGAAATATATACAGATTTAAGAGGGAATAAATATGCGGCAATCAATGATAAAGGAATGGTGAAATACAAGGTGGAGGACCGGAGCAAAAATACCAACTTCCGCAGCTATATTCAGTTATATAAATACGATTCGAATGATAATCCCCAAGAGGAAAAAGATGAAAACGGTAATGATGTCTTTGTATACCGAACGACACGGCATACAGAGAGGCAAAAAGAAGGAGGATGTGACTGGAAGGTGTCCGGTTACTTTCTCGTTTCACCTGATATTGTAAATAGCGAAGGAATAGCAAAAGCACAAACGATGGATTGGGCTACGGCAAACGGATATCTTACTAGTGCCAACAGCAACGTTTATTCGACTCCCAGTTTTGCAGTTACCAGGGGATGTGCCGCATATCGCGGGAAAGATGGTCTGGATGAAACTGGAACTTGGCGGGTACCTACGCGTGGGGAATGTGCATTGATTTTGCTTTTTTATAAAAAAATGGAGGAGACTCAAGAAACAACCGGTTTTCAACCATTCGCTCTTTCCCCCAAAGATCTTACTTATTACTGGTCTGCAACGGAGAAAGGAGGAGATTCTAAAGATGCATGGTCAATGCGATTATATGCTGATGATAAAATGACAGGATACGGGCTAAATACAGGTTACTCCGATAAAGAAAAGAAGGAGTATTATCTCCGTTGCATCCGGGATATTCCATAGAATAGAAATATAAGTTTGCTCATTCATTTACAAAAGATACAAAATAACTGATCAATCAAATGAAAACGATAAAAGCCGAAATATTAATGATTGAAGGAGCGCCGTTTCCTGTCATCAAAGAAATATATGATCCTTCAAATGAAAGGCGTAATGGGACCATTACACCGGAAGCTCCCATTATTATCACCGGACACAATCTGGATATGTTGACATGGGAAAGTACCAATCTATATCTTGTCTCTTCCGTCAATGACAGAATGTTGATAGAATGTGGCGATATCCATAAATATTCGGACGATAAGATTTATATGACAGTTCCTGATATTAATGAAGGTGAATATTTCCTGGCACTGATGATTTTGATGAAAGATAAAGAAAGTTTTTTATACATCTTTCCCATATCTTTGGTGGTACAGTTTGCTCAATCGAAATGGCACGACTGACATCTGTATGATAAAAATAACGGCAAACAACATAATTGATAAATAGCAGTCCATGGAAAAGAACCAGCCATATAAGCAGGATAAAGTATTCGATAATATATTGGAAACAGAAGAGTTTAACGTCTATACTAAAATTGACGATTTACCTCTTGATGAAAATCCTATGTATCTTGAAGAAGGGATAAATGGGATATGCACGGGAGGAAGTGCGTTATTCAATGTTTTTGGTAATAAACGACGGATTGTTTCCAATGATTTGGTAGTCATTTTCCCTTTTCAGCTGGCTTCTGTCACGGAGATTAGCAGTGACTTTTCAATGACGTTTCTAAAAGTACCCAAAAGCCTGTTTATGGATACAATAAGCGGGATATGTATACCTACGCTTGATTTCTTTTTCTATATGCGGAAAAATTTCAGTACTCCGCTATACGATGAAGAATGTCAACGTTTCATTCACTTTTGCAATATTTTGATTTTTCGTATCAACTTGCCCCGCAACTTATTCAGACGGGAGTCTATTATGCAGTTATTACGTGTTTTCTACTGGGATATATATGTGGCTTATAAAAGAAATCCGAAAGCTGCCGAATTAGTAAAATACACCCGTAAGGAAAAACTTTTATTCGACTTTTTTTGTTTGGTGATCGAATTTCATACCGTAAGTCGGGATGTTGCGTTTTATGCGAAAAAGATGTGTGTGTCCGCCAAGCATCTTACAATGGTAATTACAGATATGAGCGGTCGTTCGGCAAAAGACTGGATTATAGATTACTCCCTTCTTGAAATAAAGGCTCTTTTACGGGATTCTGACCTTGAAATAAAAGAAGTGGCCTCACGCACGAACTTCCAGTCGAACTCTGTTATGACAAGATTCTTTCGTGAACATACCGGTATGACTCCGTCTGAATACAGGGAGAGAATTTACGTTAAAATGAAATAGATTTATAATTAGTTGAGTTATATATGAAATACCGCCTGTGAAGGTCGTCTATTGTTTGTTTTGTTTGTGTGGTGCACCTTCTTCCGAGAGTAGGAAAGGAGGTGCACCTTTTTTTATAGCTAAAAAAAGAATAGATTAAAATGTGGAATAAATAGCTTAAAATGCTATATTTGCAAAATAGTCGCATTTTTAATATATTGGAGTATGATTTTAGAGTTTAAATTTAGAAATTTCAGATCAGCTAAGGATTGGCAGATATTAAGTTTTGAAGCCTCTGCAGATAAGGTTTCAGAAGAATATTACTGTACCACTATCAACGATACAAAAGTATTAAAACTCGGTATCCTCTATGGAGCTAATGCTTCAGGAAAGACTAACGTATTGCTAGCACTTGACTTCATACGAAAAATAGCCATTTCTCCTAAGATAAACAAGATGCAGCCTATCGGGTTTACTCCGTTTCTCTTGGATGATACGACAAAGAAAGAATGTGGAGTATTTGAATTGACTTTTTTTGTAAACAATATGAAGCATATCTATTATCTTGAAGTAGATAATAGTGCTGTCCTAAAAGAAACACTTAAATATTATCCCGGTAAGCAACCTGCCGAAATTTTCTCCCGAGAGACCATTAATGGAATCACTCATATCCGATTAGGAAGCAAAGTCAAACTCAATGTGGCCGAGCAGGAAAAGTTGCAGGTAAATACGCTTAGTAATATGAGTGTTGTTTCAGCTTATGCTACAGCTAACTTTATGTTTCCTGAATTAGAACGTGTCTATAACTATTTCTTGAAGCAGTGGTTGCCTATACTCTTGCCCCAAACGGATTTGAAAACATGGACAACAGGAGAAATGGAAGCAGAGAAGGAGAATAAATCCTTTTTATTAGATTTACTGCACCGTGCAGATTTTAATATATCCGGTTTTGATGTTCAACAAAACGAGAAAAATAAAAAAGATACGGATTTGATATTTGAACATACGATTGTAGCCAATGGAACATCTTCTATTCATTACCTGCCTGATATGCTTGAATCAGCAGGAACAATGCGCTATTATGGTTTGGGAACTATTCTGAATATATTGCTTGAAAGAAATGCTATCATACCTGTTGATGAACTTGAGAATTCGCTGCACCCGGATTTATTTGCCCATTTCATCAACTTATTTTTGGTTAATTCGACTTATTCGCAGCTGATTTTCAGTACGCATAATCTCCAATCATTAGACACCGAGGATTTACGTAAAGATGTAGTCTGGTTTACAGAAAAAAAGGATGATGGTTCAACAGACCTGTTTTCACTTGATGACTTCAATATTCGCAATGGCGTTTCGTTTCTCAATGCATATAATGCAGGGAAATTTGGCGCCAAACCAACGTTGGGCGGTATTTTTATTCCTAAAAAACGATAAGTATGGCACGCGAAAAAAGAATAAAAGAAATTCGGAAATCTTATGCGATTATCGGTGAAGGAATCACAGAGTTTTTCTATTTTGATGGATTTCGTAATGTTGAAAAGGACTTATTGAAGAAGTTCAATGTTACCCTAAAACCTGATAAACCCAAACATCCTTACTACAGTAAATTGAATAATCATATTTTAATTGCTTTATTCGAGATTTTATCACAAATATACTGTTTGTTTTATGATATAAGAAAATGTACTAGGGGAATTATATTATTTTATGTCTAATAACATAATTCCCGCTTTTATCTTTAAAAATATGTCATCCAATCACCGCGACAGTAGAAAGTACAATTCCTATGAAGTAGAAAAGTCTCTTCTTTTTCTAATTATAGACTTTCTTGAAACTACCTTTTGCAAATCCTTCACCGACTAAAGAATCAGGTGTGACTATTTCTAACAATAAATCAGATTGATCTGTTCTGATACGAATCAAATTTCCATCTCTTTCATAACTTGAAGCAAAGTCAAATCCAAAGATATTATCTTTGATTACAACCGTCGAACTTCCTTTGAAGGTAAAAGACTTATAAAGTCCGTCATTAGAAACATAAGTCCCTTCAAGAACATATTCTTTTGGTTCTATCAAAATAGCGTTTTCTTTAGAAGGTTTAAAATCTTTGCACGACACAAACCCTACCAATAAAATTAATAATAAAGATTTAGTTTTCATGATTGTTTTTATTTGAGTATAATTTCCGACAGAGAATTCTCCATTCTTCTTCTTGAAAAATTCTTTCTTTACGTTTTTCATCAGTTTCCCCAAGACAAAGAATGATTGGAGCAGTTCAAAATGGAGTTACAAAAATTGACAAAAAGAACCAGCCAATTCCGCTTCTACCTCTTTTTTCTGCCATGTAAGAAGGTATCATACACAATAGAAGATAAGGCACAAACAATAACATAAGAAATCCAGTATCATACATAGTGCTATTTTTATTAGAGTTTAGACTTGACTTATATCGCTTTTAAAGCTATTAATCCTTCTAGTAAAAGAATACTACCACCAATGCTACCTGTAGTTCTCCATACTTTTTTAGCTTTTTGAGGATCCTTTCCTTGAAGCACCTTTTTTATATCTTTGGTCACATTAATAAGTTTGATAGTATATTTCCCATTATAATTAATGTATTGAATAGAGTGGAAACCGTTTTGGGTAATATTACTTTCACACCACTCCTGTATTTCATTTGGAACGGCTTCATAATACTTAAATTTTCCTTTTCTCTTTTCTAATCCATATATACCTTTTTCTAATGTTTTAGTTTCAATATCTATTTTCTTATTATAAAACACAGAATTTTGACATTTACTATAATCAGTGCCATTTATTGTGCAATAATGAGTTTGAGAGGAATTCCAATAAAGAGTATTCAATCTTTCATTAATAATATCATCGCCTATACTAACGATATTTGTATTTAGTGAATCTACGTAAATTTTTACATTTACAATTGTCTTAATATTTTTCCTTTGTGGTCCTTTCAATATATCCCAATATTCTGATTCTTTTATAAGTTTATTCTCAAAATATTCACGAACGTACTCATCTATCTTTTTTTCATTCACTGTCAGCAATATCTTTTCGACTTCTTCTTTTCGTTTATTTTCAGCTTGCTTTCTTTGTTCTTCTATTTTTAATTGTTCTTTTATTTTTTGATCTCTAATTTCAGCTTGTTCTCTTTTTTCTTGTTCGGTTTTATTCCTTATAGGAAATATTCTTATAAATTTATTTGGTATTTGTGATATATATCCCTCTTTGTCTGTTCTCATATTATTAAAAGCCACACTAAAAGATAAGTCATTATTATAAGTTTCTTCATAATTATAACCTTGATTATTAAGGTATATATCCAACTTATTCTTAGATTTAACTAAACATTTTCCTTTATAAATCAAGCTTTCTTTCTTGCTTACAACTTCAATAGCATCACCAATATAAACATACTGTTCATTATATTCATCATAACCTTTTAAAGATATAAATAAACCAAATCCAGCAGGATCTTCACTAAAAGGAGACAAATCATTAACACCTATAATAAAATAATTTTTATGTTCAGGTTTGGCAATCCTTAGAATATTATCAACTTCTAAAACCATATTATTGGTATATTGGTTGATAACACCATATTTATCATACGTATAACTAAGATCTTTTTCCTGCGCATTAACACTATTCAAGACTATAGCCATGAATAAAGTAAAAAATGCTAAAAACATTTTTCCCATAATAGTATTGTCTGATAAATGCCCGCAGATCCCGAACCGGACGGTTCAATAATAAAAAAGATAATAGACTATAATAAAAAAAAGCGCGGGAATCTGTACCTGTCACTCGTCCCACACTTCAAGGCTCTCGCATCGCCCAACCTGTCTGAACGAGCAACGCAGAAGCCCACGCCGATATGTATAACAAACTAAGTATACTTTATTTCAAAGTACAGTTAGGGGTATAAACATATCCCGCAGACACCTACCGCTGCTTTGTTTTTGACAGGTTTTTCAAAACTTGCGAGATTCTGAAGTGCCAAAGACAAAACGTCAAGTAAACGTCTTTCTTTAATATAATCCATTTCCCACACCACCCTTAACCTCACGAATTGAGGTATCGGCGTGAGAAACGCAACAAATATATGCAAAAAAATGTAATTAGAATTATTTCTAAACTATATTTTTTCTTTTTCCAAGAAAAACAGTAGAAAAAGGTAGGGGAACAGTAAAAGGGAATGTAAAGCATATCTCCGATTAGTTTTGTCGGAAAATATGATCTAATCATCAATATAGATGTTGAATTCACCGTTGGGCAACCATGAATCCGTCATTGCCCAATGGTGAATTTGCCATCAGGCAACGGCAGTTTTGTCCTTTATTGTCTGGAATGTCAAAAAATAAGGAAAGCTTGATGAGCTTTCCTTATTCAAAAGAACTAAAATAAAAAATTAAGCAGCAGGATCTGGAGCTTCTCCTCCTGAATTTCCTCCCGATGGGCCACCATTATCGCCACTTTCGGTAATTGTAGTTCCATCTCCGAACAATTCAATACTTGCTCCACCAAGCATTGCCTTAAACTTACTTCCCGGAGTAAATACGATTTTTCTACGAATGATGGTATGTACATTCACATCATCCTCCTTATCCTGACTCTCTGCATTGATTGCTGGACGAAATGAACCAAATTCATCCAATTTAACCGAAAAGCCCTCTTCTAAAAAAGAGACCATAGTGTCTTGCAATCCTTTTAGCACCACATCTACCATAGAACGGTGAATACCGGTTCGCTGATTGACTTCATCACACAACTTCTTATAATTAAGACTTCCCGCAAGTACATTAGCGGCTACATACTTTTCGACTTTGTTCTCTTTGTCGAAACACAATACAATTTTTTTCTTCTTATACCTAAGACTCATTTTAAAAATAAATATTACATATTAGTACTTGAAAAGAAGCCACACATCTGACTCCAGCGCAAAGGTAATGTCTTATATTTGATTTAAAAACAGAAACAGTGTTATTGTTTCAAAAACCTGTATTTCAATTAATTATATAGATAAATATCAATAATTAGTAATAAATAAATTATTATATCATTATATATAAAATTTTCTAATGAAGTGCCTGTACGATATTTTACACTTTAAATATAATAATAAAAATATTATATATTTAAAAGACGCTGCTATGTTGAATTCGTTTAGGGTGGTTCAATAACTGCCTATCAATGCACTGATTCTTTCCATATTGCATCTTCTTCAAATATTTGGTGTGCAATAGGGAAGTGTATGGACTATTTCAATGAGTCACAAAATTATATTAATAGCGAGTACAAAATAGACCTTTTTTCGTCTTCTTTATTGTAAAAATATAGATTGGAATGAAAAATAGACTGAAACAACAAATATTTGCACTTTCTTTATTAGCATGGACAGCTGTATGCCCTGCCGATGCACAGCAAACACGCTCACTTCGCGATCAATTCTTAAACCCTTCTGATGAAGCAAAACCCTGGACTTTTTGGTATTGGATGTATGGCACCGTGTCTAAAGAAGGCATTACAGCCGATTTGGAGGCAATGAAACATGCCGGATTGGGAGGTACTTATCTGATGCCGATTAAAGGTATTCATGAAGGTGCCCAGTACAATGGCAAAGCGCAGCAGCTAACTCCCGAATGGTGGGAGATGGTGCGTTTCAGCATGGAAGAAGCAGATCGTTTGGGGCTGAAATTGGGAATGCACATTTGTGATGGTTTTGCATTGGCGGGAGGCCCTTGGATTACTCCTGAAGAATCTATGCAAAAAGTGGTTTGGAGCGATACGATTGTAAACGGAGGAAAGCTGATGGCTATTCGCTTGCCACAACCGGAAGCCTATGAAAACTATTATGAAGATATTGCATTATTCGCTTTGCCGGTAAAAGACGCAGCGGACGAGATGCAGGCAAAAATTACCTGTGTCAATCTAGCCACGACAGGAAATATAAAAGCAGCTCAAACAGTGAATATGGATGCGGCGGGAGTGATCCGTTCTTCATATCCCTGCTATATCCAGTATGAATACGAACAACCCTTCACTTGTCGGAATATTGAAATCGTTTTAAATGGTAATAATTATCAGGCACACCGCTTGAAAGTAATGGCCAGTGATGATGGAGTGAATTATCGTTTGGTTAAGCAGTTGGTCCCTGCCCGTCAGGGATGGCAGAATACGGATGAGAATTCAACTCATAGTATTCCTCCGACTACTGCCCGTTTCTTCCGTTTCTACTGGACTCCTGAAGGGAGCGAACCGGGAAGTGAAGATATGGATGCTGCCAAATGGAAGCCCAATCTGAAAATAAAAGAATTACGTCTGCACCGGGAAGCCCGTCTGAACCAATGGGAAGGAAAAGCCGGACTGGTATGGCGTGTTGCTCAAGCGACTAAAGAAGAGGAAGTCGGGAAACAGGATTGCTATTCACTTTCACAAGTCATCAATCTAACAAAGCAATATACCGGTCATTCGAATGGAAAAACATTGACCGCCACTCTCCCCAAAGGAAAATGGAAATTACTTCGCATGGGACATACAGCTACCGGGCATACCAATGCGACAGCGGGAGGTGGAAAAGGATTGGAATGTGATAAGTTTAACCCGAAAACGGTACGGAAGCAATTCGATAACTGGTTTGCGCAGGCATTTGTAAAGACTAATCCCGAAATAGCTCGTCGCGTACTGAAATATATGCATGTCGACAGTTGGGAATGTGGCAGCCAAAACTGGAATAAACGTTTCGCTATTGAATTCCAGAAACGTCGTGGCTACGATTTGATGCCTTATCTACCTCTATTGGCAGGTATTCCGATGGAAAGTGTCGAACAAAGTGAAAAGATTCTGCGAGACGTACGTACTACCATATCAGAACTCATCGTAGATGTGTTCTATCAGGTATTGGCGGACTGTGCGAAAGAATATGATTGCCAGTTCTCGGCAGAATGTGTAGCTCCGACGATGGTAAGCGATGGTCTACTACATTATCAAAAAGTAGATCTTCCGATGGGCGAATTTTGGTTAAACAGTCCTACACATGACAAACCGAATGATATGCTCGACGCTATTAGCGGAGCGCATATCTACGGAAAGAATATTATTCAGGCTGAAGGATTCACCGAAGTGGCACGTGGGATGAATACCCCGGAATGTTGAAAGCCTTATTGGATCGTAATTACGCATTAGGAATCAATCGCCTTTTCTACCATGTATATGTACATAATCCCTGGCTGGACCGCAAGCCCGGCATGACATTGGATGGCATCGGACTTTTCTTCCAACGGGATCAGACCTGGTGGAAGAAAGGGGCAAAAGCCTTTTCCGAATATGCTACCCGTTGCCAGTCGTTGTTGCAATATGGGCATCCGGTAACAGACATCGCAGTCTTTACAGGTGAAGAAGTGCCGAGGCGTTCGATATTACCGGAACGATTAGTTCCCTCTCTGCCGGGAATCTTCGGTGCGGAACGAGTGGAAAGTGAACGCATCCGTCTGGCCAATGAGGGACAGCCTTTACGTGTACGTCCGGTAGGTGTTACCCATTCAGCTAACATGGCTGATCCGGAGAAATGGGTGAATCCGCTTCGTGGATATGCATACGATAGTTTTAATAAAGATGCAATCCTTCGTTTGGCGAAAGCCGAAAACGGACGAATAACGTTGCCGGGTGGAGCAAGTTATAAAGTGTTGGTACTACCTCTTTCGCGTCCTATGAATCCCGAACCTGTGTTGTCATCGGAAGTGCAGAAGAAAATCAATGAACTAAAAGAAGCTGGCATTTTGGTGCCTTCTTTACCTTATACAGAAGAAGATTTTTCCGTGTATGGCTTGGAACGTGACATGATTGTGCCGGAAGATATTGCCTGGACGCATCGTCGTGGCGAACTTGGCGAACTCTATTTCGTTGCCAACCAAAAGGACGAAACACGCACGTTTACTGCAAGTATGCGTATTAACGGTAAGAAACCGGAATGTTGGAACCCGGTGACGGGTGAGATGAATATTCATCCTTCCTATCGTATCAACGGAAACCGGACGGAAGTTACTCTCACATTGGCTCCTAACGAGTCCGTATTCATCGTATATCCTGCGGAGGGAGTACATGAAGGCTATGGAGAATCCTCTCTCCAACTGCAAAAGGAGAAAAAAGATATAGCCAAAGCCCCTTTAAACATAGCGTTGGAAGCAAAGGAATATACTATAACTTTTGTAGCTAACAAAAAAACGCTCACACGAAAAGAACTCTTCGACTGGAGCCAAGAATCGGATGAACAGATACGTTATTATTCGGGGACAGCGACCTACAAAACCACTTTTCGCTGGAAAAATAAGCCGAATAAAGACCAACAGATTTATCTGAATCTGGGAACAGTTTATAATTTGGCAACTGTTCGTGTGAATGGCGTAGATTGTGGCACAATCTGGACAGCTCCTTATCGTGCAGATATTACAGGTGCCTTGAAAAAAGGAATTAATGAGCTTGAAATAGAGGTTACAAATACATGGGCGAATGCACTGGCAGGAGCTGATGAAGGAAAAGCGCCGTTTGATGGCATTTGGACTAATGCAAAATATCGCAGGGCAGAGAAAACGCTGCTTCCGGCAGGATTACTCGGACCTTTGAGTTTTTCTACCACAGAATAAAATAGATTTTTAAGGCACGGATTACGCGGATTACACGGTTTATGAGAATCGTATTACATAAAGTAACAGCGCAATCCATGTAATCCGTGCCCAATTCATTATAATATAGCTAAAGTATGAAAAGTTCAATTATTAAAACAGGTACAATGTTGGCAGGTTTTCTGCTTGCTGCCTGCCTGTCAACACACGCAGAAGTAAAGCTACCGGCTATTTTTTCTGATGGCATGGTGATGCAGCAACAGACCAATGCAAACCTTTGGGGGACGGCGACTCCTCATAAAAAAGTAACAGTGACCACTAGTTGGAATGGAAAACAATATGCAGCAACAGCAGATAAAAATGGGGCATGGAAACTGACAGTAGCTACTCCCGAAGCTGGAGGCCCTTATACTGTGACCTTTGATGATGGAACCAAAAAGACACTGAATAATATTCTGATAGGCGAACTTTGGCTTTGTTCCGGACAAAGTAATATGGAAATGCCGATGAAAGGATTCAAAAACCAACCGGTAGAAAATGCCAATATGGACATTCTTCACAGCAAGAATCCACAAATCCGTCTGTTTACGGTGAAACGTACTTCTACATTCACTCCGCAGAATGACGTTATCGGTTCCTGGAAAGAAGCCAATCCGGTTAGTGTCCGTGATTTCAGTGCAACAGCCTATTATTTCGGGAGACTGGTAAATGAAATATTAGATGTTCCGGTCGGATTAGTTGTAGCAGCCTGGGGTGGTTCCGCCTGTGAAGCATGGATGACGGCAGACTGGCTGAAAGCCTTTCCGGAAGCGAAGATACCTCAAACGGAAACCGACATAAAATCTAAAAACCGTACTCCGACCGTGCTTTATAATGGTATGTTGCATCCATTAATCGGTATGACCATGAAAGGAGTGATTTGGTATCAGGGTGAAGATAACTGGAATCGTGCCCATACGTATGCTGATATGTTTACCCGATTGATTAACGGTTGGCGTGCCGAATGGAAACAGGGAGATTTTCCTTTCTATTATTGCCAGATAGCTCCGTATGATTACGGGATTATTACCGAAAAAGGAAAGGAAGTGATAAATTCGGCATATCTCCGGGAGGCACAAGCAAAAGTAGAACATCGTGTAGCTAACAGCGGTATGGCTGTATTACTGGATGCAGGAATGGAAAAAGGTATTCATCCCGCAAAGAAACAGGTTGCAGGTGAACGTCTGGCACTTCTGGCTTTAACTAAAACGTATGGAGTGGAAGGCGTGAATGGCGAAAGTCCTTATTATAAAAGCATTGAAATAAAGAACGATACCGTAGTTGTCAGCTTCGAACGTGCCAATATGTGGATCAGCGGCAAGAACTGTTTCGAATCGAAAAACTTTCAGGTAGCCGGCGAAGATAAAGTTTTTTACCCGGCCAAAGCATGGATAGAACGTAGTAAGATGCTGGTGAAAAGCGATAAAGTGCCGCACCCGGTAGCTGTTCGATATTGTTTTGAAAACTATGTGGAAGGAGATGTATATTGCGACGGATTGCCTTTAGGGTCTTTTCGTTCGGATGATTGGTAATCGTAAATAGACAAGGTAAAATATGAAAAAGATATGAAGAGATTTTATCTGATTATAACCATACTGTTTGTTGGCGTGTCGTCTCTTTGGAGTCAGCATGCCAATGTCATTTGGAATACTCCCAGTCGTAATTCTTCTGAATCTATGCCCTGTGGTGGTGGAGATATCGGGATGAATATATGGGTAGAAGACGGTGATGTTATGTTCTATGTGAGCCGTAGCGGCACATTCGACGAAAACAACTGCCAGTTAAAACAAGGGCGTGTACGTCTCCGCCTGTCGCCCAATCCTTTCAAAGACGCTAAAGATTTTCGTCAGGAGTTGAAGCTGAAAGACGGATATGTAGAAATCGCGGCAGGAAACACGCAGATACAATTTTGGGTAGATGTTTTTCATCCGATTATACATGTAGAGGTAACAAATGCACAACCGTTGCAGACTGAAGTCTTTTATGAAAATTGGCGCTATCAGGAACGACCTGTCAGAAAAGGAGAGGGGCAACAGTGTTCCTACAAATGGGCTCCCCCGAAAGGTACTGTGACGGAGGCCGACTGTGTTTCCGTAAATACAAATCAACTTCTGTTCTATCATCGCAATCCCGAACAGACCGTTTTTGATGTAGTTGTAGCTCAACAAGGAATGAACGAAGTCAAATCTCAAATGATGAATCCTTTGAAAAACTTGACTTTCGGAGGAACTCTTTTTGGCGAAAACTTAGAATTTGCAGGCACTGCGGATGATGTATATGCCGGCACAGACTATCGTGCCTGGAAGTTTCGTTCTTCCAAAGCAGCCCGGAAAGAACATATCTGTATTGTGTTACATACAGACCAGACAGAAACAATAGAAGAGTGGGAGCAGGGAATACAAACAGCTTTGCATAGAATAGCCCCCAAAGGTAAAGTTTCATCGAAAACTATCATACAGGATAAAAAACAGACACGTTCGTGGTGGAATTCCTTTTGGCAACGCAGTTTTATCGAAGCAGAAGGGGAAGCAAAAGAAATAACCAGAAACTACACCCTTTTCCGCTATATGCTGGGATGCAATGCTTATGGCAGCGTACCGACTAAATTCAATGGCGGACTCTTCACCTTTGATCCTTGCTATATCGATGAAAAACAATCTTTTACTCCCGACTACCGGAAATGGGGAGGTGGTACGATGACTGCACAGAATCAACGTTTAGTATACTGGCCGATGCTGAAAAGCGGAGACTTTGATATGATGCCTTCCCAGTTTGATTTTTATAACCGTATGTTGAAAAATGCAGAACTGCGAAGCCGTATATATTGGCAACATGATGGAGCCTGCTTTAGCGAGCAGATCGAAAATTTCGGTTTGCCGAACCCCGCAGAATATGGTTTCAAACGACCGGACTGGTTCGACAAAGGATTGGAATATAATGCCTGGCTGGAATATGAATGGGATACGGTTCTTGAGTTCTGCCAAATGATATTGGAAACAAAGAACTATGCAAATGCTGATATTACCCCTTATTTACCTCTGATCGAAAGTTCGCTGACATTCTTCGACGAACATTACCGGCAACTAGCTTCCCGTCGGGGACGGAAAGCGTTGGATGGCAACGGACATCTGATTCTTTTCCCAGGCTCTGCTTGTGAGACATATAAGATGACTAATAACGCAAGCAGTACCATCGCCGCCCTGAAAGTGGTATTAGAAACATACGGAAAAAAAGAAGAGATGCTAAAAGCAATACCTCCGATTCCATTGCGATACATAGAAATAAAAGATACGTTGAATCCGACTATTGCTCCGGTCTTGAAGCAAACAATTTCGCCCGCCGTAAGTTGGGAACGAATTAATAATGTTGAAACGCCACAACTTTATCCAGTGTTTCCATGGCGTATTTATGGAGTAGGAAAGGAGGATCTGGATATAGCCCGTAATACCTACTTTTATGACCCGGATGCCATCAAGTTCCGTTCGCATACCGGATGGAAACAAGATAATATATGGGCTGCCTGTTTAGGCCTGACCGAAGAAGCAAAGAAACTATCTTTAGCCAAATTATCGAATGGACCGCATCGTTTCCCCGCATTTTGGGGACCGGGATATGATTGGACACCCGATCACAACTGGGGAGGTAGCGGCATGATAGGACTTCAGGAAATGCTATTGCAAACCAATGGAGAACAAATACTCCTTTTCCCGGCATGGCCGAAAGAATGGAACGTACATTTCAAACTTCATGCTCCGGGCGAAACAACAGTAGAAGCCACTCTCAAAAACGGAAAAGTGACGGACTTGAAAGTTTTACCGGAAAGTAGAAAAAAGGATATTATCATAATGATTGAAAATGAGAAATGATAGTTCACCACAGAGGACACAGAGTTCTTCTCTCTCTTT
>ERZ773269.2162-NODE-2162-length-15831-cov-3.179577_pt1 | contig 15831 bp, 11 predicted proteins | sample MGYA00511958_ERZ773269 | MGnify/ENA primary metagenome ERZ773269 (study PRJEB29015, sample SAMEA2737761) | human gut metagenome | biome: human gut; feature: human-associated habitat; material: faeces | place: China | collected 2012 ... | reverse complement strand
GAATCTTCCGTACCGGCGCGCAAGGGCGCGCCGGTACGGCTCCAGCTTTTGATTTTCCCCAACCTGAGCGCTTTTCTCCCAAACGGCGGCGGAGCCGCCGTTCCAAACCGAAGCCCAGCGCAGCGGGTTCGGTTTGGAGAGGAGGAGCAGCGAAATGAGCGAGCTTTCGGCTTTAGCCGGAAGCGAGGGATATGGAGCTTGCGACGACGAGGGGGCGTACCGGTTTCGACGGGGACACGGAAGTGGAAATAGCGGGCGGTGGCGCCTGGCCACCTTAAAACGGGCATTCTTTATAAATTAAAGAACAACGATAACTACGCTTACGCTGCCTGATTAACGGCGGCCGTCTGACCCGGAAGGACCACGAGCCGGGATCAGGCGTCGTTTAGTGGTGCACGTGCGCCGGCAAAGCTTTGAGCCGGCCATGAATCATGAAGCTTACCTGACCTCCAGGCGTGACGGCTTGCCTGGAGCGAGGGGAACAGGGCGGTCACGCCGCCCGGAATAACCGTCTGCGCCCGGAGAAGTTTCCATGGAAGGGTTTTCGGACGGGAGTTCGACTCTCCCCGCCTCCACCATAAAAATAACCACACCGAAGGGTGTGGTTATTTTTATGGATGCCTTAAGAAATTGAAACGCTCGGGCGAAGTCAATTCGCCCTGCGCAAGGTTTTTGCCTTGAAACTTCCTCACCGGATGAACCGGGGCACTCCCAAATCTCCATCCCGGGTACAGCGGTGCAGGACCACTACGAACCAGGCAAACACCACAAGGCCCTTGGCAATGCTGGAAATGCTGATGCTCCACCACACGCCATCCAGTCCCAGCACGGTGGCGCTGAGCAGGATGGCCATGGGGATGCGGGCAGCGTTGCCGATGACCCCGGCCAGTGTCGGAGGCATGGGCCGCCCTAGACCCTGGAAGGCACCGGAGGAGGTGATCTCCAGGCACATGAGGATCTGAGAATAGCCCATGATACGCAGATAGCTTACGCCGGTGCGGACCACCTCTTCCTTCTGGATGAACACCCGTACCAGAGGTGCGGGGAACACCACCAGCATAACGGTGGTAAAACAGCTCCATGCGACGATCATTCCCACGGCCGTCCAGTATCCCCGGCAGATACGGTCCAGTCTGCGGGCACCGAAGTTCTGGGCAATAAAGGCGTTTACTGCGGTGGCGAAGCCCTCCGCTGTGGTATAGGAGATGGATTCGATCTGGGTGCCCACCTTTTGAGCGGCAATGGCGGCGTCCCCCCAGCCGGCCACGATCCGCGCGATGAACATGGAGAGGCTGGAAAAAAACATGCTCTGGATGGACACCGGAAGGCCGATCCGCAGCATCTCCAGCCATGCCCGTCCCTGGCTGGGCCGGAAGGGATGGATATGGGGAAAGAGGGTGGTCTCCCGCCGGGCGGCGAGGAGGAACATGGCGGTCACAATGGCCTGAGCCAGCACGGTGGCTGCTGCCGCTCCGGCTACCTCCATCCGGGGGAAGGGGCCCACCCCGAAGATCATCAGCGGGTCCAGCAGGATGTTGCCCACCAGGCCCACCGCGGTGGAACGCAGGACCACCACGCTGCTGCCCATGGCGGTAAACAGGCCGGTAAAGATCTGGTTGAAGAAGGAGAAAAGAAAACCCAGCGCGACGATCACCAGGTAGACCCGGGCGTCTGAGTTGACCTGGGGGCTGTTCAGCTTAAAAAAGGCGATCAGAGGCCCGTTGAGGAGGATGCACATGGCGGTAAACAGGATGACCAGCAGCGCGCCCAGATGGAAGGCCGCCTGGCCGTAACCAGCGGCGCGCTCCGGGGCCTGCGCCCCCAGCTCATGGGCGACCTTTACCTGTCCTCCCAGGCGGGGGATCATGGCCAGCCCGTTGGCCAGCCACAGATACATCCCTGCCGCCCCCACTGCCGCCACCGCGTCGGCAGAGAGCCGGCCGATCCAGATCATATCGGTCATGTTATAAGCCATCTGGATCAAGGAGGTGGCCATAATAGGCAGCGCCAGACTGGTCAGGCTTCCGACGATGGAGCCCTCCAGCAGGTCTACATTTCGTGCCACGTGATCCCTCCTTATAACTCTGTATTTTGTATCCATCAGTTGTCCAATCGGTATTATATCATAGAAATTTTACTTTGCAACGGCCCTATGGTTCCGGGTTCAGCCCGAACTTGAACAACGGCAGGACATTTTGGAAGAATCCCTCAAAGTTGTTCCCTGCGCTGACGCAGACAGAGTAAAACCGCGAATGATATCAAAACCAAAACAGCGGAATAACAACGGCGTTCTTCGAGAAGTTGATCGTTTCAGCATTGATAACTTTGGCCCTGAAAAGTTGCGCCTGAAAGGTCTGCACAGAGGAAAGGACGGCCTGCGGGCCTGTCGTAAAATAGGCAGCTAAGACAAAACGAGAGGCTAACCCTTTGAGGGTTGGCCTCTTGTCTCGTTTGCCTTCCTTTGCATGAGTTTTGAAAAAAGATGCTCATAAGAAATATTTGTTTTTGCGGCACATACGTTGCGTCAAAAGGGGGTGATAATGGCCGGCGTGCGCTGAATCGGGAGCACTCACAGCAGGCCGGTCAGACTACTCGACTCTCATCATCCGGTAGCCGACGCCAATATGGGTCTGGATATACTGGGGAGAGCCGGGTTCCTGTTCCAGCTTTTTTCTCAGGGTTGCCATAAAGACCCGCAGGGAAGCAATGTCGTTTTCCCAGCTGCGTCCCCAGATCTGCTGGGTGATAAAGGTATGAGTCAGGACCTTGCCCACATTTCTGCACAGCAGGCACAGCAGCTTATACTCGCTGGGGGTCAGATGGAGCTCCTTCCCGTCTAAAAATGCGCATCCGGCGGCATAGTCCACTTTCAGCTTGCCGTTGGTAAAGACGGCGTCTGCATTGGCCACTCCGGACTGGGCATCCAGACGGCGCTGGGTGACCCGCAGCCGGGCCAGTAGCTCCTCAACTGAAAAGGGCTTGGTCAGATAGTCGTCAGCGCCGGCGTCCAGGGCGTCGATCTTATCAGTGTCCTCGCTCCGGGCGCTGATGACGATGATGGGCAGATTGGACCAGGAGCGCACACGGCGGATGACCTCCACGCCATCAATATCCGGCAGTCCCAGATCCAGCAGAATCACATCCGGATTATGGGAAGAGGCTTCTAAAACCGCGGACTCGCCATTGACTGCGGTCAAGTACCGGTAATCGTGGGCTTTTAATGTGGTCGTGATCAGGTTGCGGACGGCGGTGTCATCCTCAACCACCAAGATCAAAGGCTTATTCATGCAATTCTACCTCCCCTGCAGGTACAGAAAATGTGAAGATGGCTCCATGGGGACTGCGGTCTGCGACTGCAATTTCTCCGCCATGGGCATTGATGATCGACTTGCACAGGGCCAGGCCGAGCCCCATGCTGCGGCGGCTGTCGGCGATCGGATCGGAGGCGCTGTAAAACATATCGAAGATATGGGGCTTTGCCTGATCCGAAACCCCGGGCCCAGTATCGGAAACAGAGACCTGGAGCCAGCCTCCCCGCCGCTCCCATGCGATATCGATCTCTGTCCCAGGTGGTGTATACTTGATAGCGTTGTTGATTAAATTGATGAGGACCTGGACGATCAGCTTGGCGTCGATCTGCGCCAGCAGATATTCTTCGCTGTTTTGCACACGCAGATTATATTGTGCGCATCTGCGGTCGACGTGCCGCAGCGCTTCCGCCACGACTTCATCGATCAGCTCAGTGGAGATATGCAGATTCATTCTGCCATCCTCCAGTCTGCTGACAGACAGCAGATTTTCCACCAGGTCGATCAGCCACATCGCATCGTCGTAGATGTCCATGCACATCTGCTCTTTGGTCTTTGTGTCAAACAAATTCCCATTGGAGAGCAAATTGCTTGCATTCCCGGAGATCGAAGTCAGCGGGGTGCGCAGGTCGTGGGAGATGGACCGGAGCAGGTTGGCGCGCAGCTGTTCATTTTTCGCCAGGACAGCGGCAGCTTCCTTCTCCTCCAGATTCTTTTGGTTTTCCAGAGCGAGGGCGCATTCCCCCAGGACAGAGAGCAGGATGCTGGTCTCGAAGGAGTCCAGAGGGCTGTCCGCTGCGGCGATTCCCATGACCCCGTACACCAGATCGCCGGTCCGGATGGATAGATAGATACAGCAGGCATCTGAAAGGGTCTCGGTCCCCGCGCCAGCCCGCTTGTTGTTGGTGACGACCCATTGTGCCACATCCATTTCCTTTGGCGTGGTATACCGGGCGGTGGAAGTAGTTCCCGAATCTGTCAGAAAGATTTCCGGAGCCAGCAATTTGTTGTTTTCAATGGGATATACGATAATATCACGCTGAAGGATCTTTAACAGCTGCTTTGCTGTGACGGAGCGGATCTCTTTTGGGGAACTGGCCTTTTGGAGGTTCTGATCCGTTTCAAACAGTAGCTTGGTGCGCCAGGCCAGCTCTGCCGAACGTTTTGCGTGTAGCTTGAGTTTGGAGGCTAGGGAGCCGGTCATCAGCGAGGCCAGGAACATCACCAGAAAGGTGACCGGGTATCCGCTGTCATAGGCGTGCAGGGAAAAACGGGGCACAGTAAAGAAGAAGTTGAAAGTCAGAACGCCGGCAATGGATGAGATCATACTGCAAACAGAGCTTTTGGTAGATACTGAGATCAGCATGACGCCCAGGATGTAAAGGGTGATAATATTGGCCTCTGTGAAACCCCAGTGGTAAAATAAAAATCCGATCAGTGTGGCCAGGACGAGGATCATTGCGCTTTTCAGCAAATCCAGAATCGATATGGCGGAGGGGGGAGAGGGATCCCAATGTCGGGCGGCGGTCCCACTGTCGGGAATGATATGGATGTCCAGCTCTGGCGTCAATTCGATCAGCCGATCAGTCAAAGCTGTTTTCCGAAACAGGGAGTGATGGACTCCGCTTCGGCCCAGCACGATCTTTGTAACACCTGCCAGGCGGGAAAACTCCGCGATCTGATCCGCTACATCATCACCGTAGACCGTTTCGATCGAAGCACCCAGCTGCTGGGCCAGATGCAGATTGGCTTGGAGCCGGGCTTTATCTTCCTGCGCCATCCATTGAAATGCCTTGGTTTCTACAAATAATGCGGTAAAGCTGCATCTGAATGCGCCTGCCATGCGGGCCGCTGTGCGAATGATCTTCTCATTGGAGGGAGATGGAGACAGGCAGACCAGAATGTGGTCATGAGTCCGATACATCGCTTTGCTGTGTACTGTTTGCGCGGAACGTGCTGCCCGGTCCGCGCACCGCCGAAGCCCGATCTCACGCAGGGCGCTTAACTGTACCACAGTATATCCGGCCAGAAGCTCCCCCCCATTTTGCCGGAGGAGCCGCTGCTGAAGCTGCTCCGGCTCAATATCGATGAATTCTACCTGAGCGGCATGGTCAAAAATCCGGTCCGGTATTCGGTCGGGCACAGAGGTGCCGGTCACGGAGGATACGGCTTCCTGAATACTTTCTATATGCGAAATATCCAGAGTGGTATAGACGTTGATCCCAGCCTTCAGCAGCTCTTCAATGTCCTGGTAACGCCTCATGTGCCGGGCTTCCTCCGCGTTCAAGTGGGAAAGCTCATCGATCAGGATCAGATCCGGATGCCGCTTCAGGCAGGCGTCCAAATCCAGCTCCTCCACGGTCCGGCCTTCTTTTTGCATTTTCTTGCCGGGCAGCGTCTCAAAACGGGAGGCGGCTGTTCCGGTTTCAGGCCATAGGCTGCAGGAAAGTGTACCGATGACGACATCTGTGCCTGACCGCTGCGCCTGTTCCCCTGCCTGTAACATTCGGCAGTGCTTTCCCGCTCCGGGGAAATAGCTGGCAAAAATCGAGAGCTTGCCATGTTTCTTCGCGGCTGATTGTCCCAATGTGTTGCGATCCATATCAATCCCTCCTTTCAAACCATCCTATTATAGCACACTCCGGTCATGGTTGTCCGCAGAGCAGGTGGATCAATTTCAGTATATATGGGCGGGATTCGCCGTTGTGCCATAAGAGTCGCTGATGCACCGAACTTTGGTCCAAAACGCTTACTTCCACTGTGCCGTCTAAAATATCAACAGACTGAGGCTGCAGTGTGATGTCGCGGTACTGTACAGATGACATGGCAGTATGGTCAGATACAAGGGCAAGATCGACAGAGCCGCAGGCAAGGGCGCCGGTGAGTTCCTGCTCTTCTCCAAGGACCAGCGTGCAGTGGAGGTCAGGATGCTGGCTGCTGAGTTCCTTTAATGCAGCAGAAACCACAGGGACAAAATCCAGCCGGGAGGTGGCTACCCTCACATGGGTGCCTGCCCCTGGGTGCTCCTCTTTATTTTGCGGCGCTGCCAGCCAATCATCCAGTTTTGACATCAGAACGTATCCGCAAACGAAGATTGCGGCAAAACCGCCCAACAGTACCAGAACTTCCACTCCTATCCCTCCCTTTGAACAGAACAGGATTACTTCTTTATATACGGAAGCATTTTTGAAGATCCCGCTGAGTGCCCATGACTAGGACGGTGCTGTGGGCGGGCAGGCAGGTATCCGGCGCAATGACTGTCATGGAAAATTTTCCGTCCTGCTTGATGGCCATGATATTCACATGAAACCGTTTCCGAACGTCCAGCTGCCGAATGGTTTTCCCGACCCAGCTGTCCGGGACCTCCACCTCGAAGATCGCATAGTCATCGCCCAAAGAAATGTAATCAAAAATATGGTCAGAGCTGTATCGAATGGCAGTCCAGAAAGCCATCTGCTTCTCCGGATATACCACCTCATCCGCACCGTTGCACAGCAGGAATTTGGCCTGTACATCCCGGGCGGCCCTTGCCACCACTTTTTTGGCGCCCAACTCCTTTAAGAGGGAGGCGGTCTCCAGGGAACTCTGAAAATTGTCTCCAATGGCAACAATGCACACATCAAAATTCCGCACGCCAAGATCCGCAAGAAATTCCGCGCTGGTGCTGTCCCCGATCTGTGCATTTGTGACAAAGGGTAAAATGGCGTTGACCCGCTCCTCATTTTGATCCACGGCCATGACCTGATGCTTCAGTTCATTCAGCTTCATTACGATGTGGCGGCCAAAGCGGCCCAAGCCGATCAGAAGAATCGTTTTCATAAATCCTCCGTTTTGATTCTTTATCCCACAGTGATCCGTTCCTGGGGCAGGCGGGCATTGCTGCCCAAGGTGTTGGAGAGGGCCGCAAAAATCAGGGTGAGCCCGCCGACCCGGCCAAAGAACATCAATGCAATTAAAATCAGATGGGAGATGCAGCCCAAGTGCGGTGTGACGCCCAGGGACAGGCCCACTGTCCCGATGGCGGATGCCGTTTCAAACAAGCTGGTTAGAACAGGCAGGCCTTCGAGCCGGCTGATGGCCAGTCCGCCGCACAAAAACAGGACCAGATACATCATCATGATCGTTGCAGCCTGAGATACGGTTTCGCTGGCAATGCGACGGTGAAAGAAATGCGGATCTGCCCGGCGGCGGAACACGGCAAAAGCGCTGGCCAGCAACACCGCCAGAGTCGTGGTCTTCATGCCGCCTGCGGTAGAGCCGGGCGACCCGCCGATCAGCATCAAAATGGTGATCAGTGATTGACCTGTTTCGCTCATGGAAGTGAGGTCCGCTGTATTGAAGCCGGCAGTCCTGGGTGTAACGGCTTGGAAAACAGACAGCAGGAAGCGCCTCCCGACCGGTTCCTGAGAAAACTCAAAGAAGAAAAAGTAGACGGTGGGGACCAGGATCAGGGCGCCGGTCACAGTCAGGATCACCTTGCTCTGCATCCGGTACTTTTTGAAATGCAGCCGGTTGGTGCAGATATCTTCCCAGGTTAAAAAGCCGATGCCGCCAACAACAATGAGAAGTGCGATCACGATGGGGACAACAGGATGGCCTGCATAATCTGTCAAAGATGAGAACGGCGTTTTGATTCCCATGAGGTCGAACCCTGCGTTGCAAAATGCGGAAATGGAGTGGAAAAGCGCATACCAGGCACCTTTGAGGGATCCGAATTCCTGAAAAAACACAGGAAAAAGGGCAATGGCGCCCATCAGCTCGATGACCAGCGCGGATTTCAAAATGAATGCCGTCAGCCGTACGATTCCGCCGACCTTGGGCGCCGCAATGGCCTCCTGCATAGTGCTGCGCTGCATCAGGCCGATCCTCCGCCCTGACAGGATGGCAAAGGCGCCGCCCACCGTGACAACGCCAAGGCCGCCGATCTGGATCAACAGGAGGATCACAAGCTGCCCAAAATTGGACCAGTAAGTCGCGGTATCATGGAGCACCAGCCCCGTCACGCAGACGGCGGAGGTAGAGGTGAACAGCGCCTCCAGAAATGGGGTGCGGATCCCTTGCTGTGAAGCGATGGGGAGCATGAGCAGGAGGCTCCCCGTTAAAATAACCAGCAGAAACCCAACAATGATGACCCGGAACGGGGACTTATTGTTCTTTTGAAAAAACTGCCGCATAAGCCGCTACCTCTTAATATGCCTTTATCGGTTCTTTATACCTATTATCCATATTCCATCTAAAGGGGACGTTAACGATTTGATGCATATATTAAGATGATATTAAGATGTGGGCTTTGCCGCTTTGGGGCACCTTGGAAGGAAGGGGCGGCTCCGGTCAGATCAAGCCGGAAAAGACGCCGAGCGGAAATACAATAGCAGCGGTGAACAGACACACGGCGGTCAGAGTGATCAGGGGGATGCCGATAAAGATCATCAGAAATCCCCAAACATGATGGTGAAATAAAAACTTTTCAATTGCATTGTCCATTTGGGCTTCCAACCGGGAAAGCCGTTTCAAGAGCATGGCCATAGTGGATTCCTCCTTACAGCTCCTATGATAGCCCATAGCAGCTAAAACCGGGACAAAGATAATGGGAACGGAGTTAAGGTTAAATAAGTCTTCCTTTCAAAAAAGAATTGCCGGACCGCCTGTATCCTGCAGGCGGTCCGGCATGGGGCGCATGGTGCAAAGGAATATAAACTTAGTTGCCGTTAACAGATATCAGTCCCATTGCCGCGGCAATGTCCAGATTGACACCAAGAACGCTGACCGTATCCTCGCCCAGGATCCCCAGAAGCTTCCCCTGTGTATTGTCTTCCACAATCTGTGCCAGCGCCGCTTCACTCAGGCCAGAAGCTTTTGCGATGGCTGGGATCTGGATCTGTGCGGAAGCAGGAGAAATATGAGGGTCTAGTCCAGAGCCGGAGGCGGTCATCAGGTCGGTCGGGATCTCCTCCCGCGTGACATCCGGGTTCGCAGCGAGGAACGTTTCTATATCTGCCTTTACCCGCTCGATCAATGCGGGGTTAGATGGAGCATAGTTATTGGAACCGGAGGACACCCCGGCAAAAGGGCTGCCGTCACTGTAATACCGGTTTCCCTGTGCATCTTCATAGTAGGTGTTGTAGTGATAGGCGGAGGGGCGTCCCTTCATAAAATATGGTTTGGTAAACTCCTGTCCGACGTATTTTGATCCAACGGCCCGACCGTCCGCATAGACCAGACTGCCACCGGCCTGCGCTGGGAACACCATTGAGGAGATACCGGTGAGCAGGACCGGAAATACAAAGCCGCAGAGAAGCAGCAGGATCAAGGTCACGCCGAACATTTGACGCAGCCCGCGAAAGAATGCGGTATGATTGGATGCTTCGTTCATAGTAAGGGACCTCCTTAGATACCTAGCAACACTAAAATAGGAGCAATGAGCAGATCGATCAGTTTGATTCCCACAAAGGGGGCGATGACGCCGCCCAGGCCATAGATCAGCATATTTCGCCCAAGCAGCTTGCCGGAGGACATGGGACGGTATTTGACGCCCTTCATGGCAAGCGGGATCAGGCAGGGGATGATGATGGCGTTGAAGATCAATGCAGAAAGGATGGCGCTGTTCTGTGTCGCCAGCCCCATGATGTTCAGCACGCCCAGCTGAGGGACTGCCGCCATGAACATGGCCGGGATGATTGCAAAATACTTGGCAATGTCGTTGGCAATGGAGAAGGTGGTCAGGCTCCCTCTCGTGATCAGAAGCTGCTTGCCGATCTCCACCACCTCCAGGATCTTCGTGGGGTCGCTGTCCAGATCCACCATGTTGGCGGCCTCCTTAGCCGCGGTGGTGCCGGAGTTCATGGCAAGACCCACATTGGCCTGGGCCAGTGCAGGCGCATCGTTGGTGCCGTCTCCGGTCATGGCGACGATCTTGCCCTCTGCCTGCTCCTGTTTGATCACGCGGATCTTATCCTCCGGTTTGCACTCGGCGATAAAGCCGTCCACACCGGCCTCCTTCGCGATGGTGGCGGCGGTGAGGGGGTTGTCGCCGGTACACATGATGGTCTTGATGCCGATGGCCCGCAGGCGCTCAAAGCGTTCTGCCATGCCGGGCTTGACCGTATCCTTCAAGTAGATGACGCCCAGGATCTTGTCATTTTCGCACACTGCCAGCGGCGTGCCGCCTAGTGAGGAAACCTGTTCCACAATGGTGTGGAGATCCGAGGGGATGCTGCCGCCCTGCGCCCGGGCATACTGTTCGATGGCATCTGCGGCGCCCTTGCGGACCGCCCTGCCGTCCGGCAGATCAACGCCGCTCATGCGGGTCTGGGCGGTAAAGTCAAGGAACGTGGAACCGGGCGCCTCCTGGCTGCAATCCCCCATGCGCCGTGCCAGATCCAGGGTGGATTTGCCTTCCGGCGTGTCATCGTGGAGGCTGGTCAATGCGGCGCAGCGGATCAGCTCCGAGCGGTCTGCGCCATCTACCGGCAGGAAATCCGCCGCCATCCAGGGAATAGAAAGAAATCACATCTCCCTCCCTGATCTGGGAAGGATCGGTCTCCTGCACCAGGATCATGGTATCCACATCGCCACAGGCCTCCACGGCCTTGCCGGACATGGCGATCACATTAAACCGGGTGACCCGGTCCATACCGGCGATGCCGATGGCGGACAGCAGCCCGCCGATCGTGGTGGGGATAAGGCAGACCATCAGGGCGATCAGTGTGGACAGAGGCAGCTGGACCCCGCAGTATTTGCCGATGGGGTACAGGGTGACGATCACGATGAGGAAAATGATGGTCAGTGAGATCAGCAGGGTGCTCAGTGCGATCTCATTGGGAGTCTTTTTCCGGGAAGCCCCCTCCACCAGCGCGATCATCCGGTCCAGGAAGCTGTTGCCGGGGTCGGAGGTGATGCGGATCTTCAGCCAGTCGGACACCACCGTGGTGCCGCCGGTAACGGAACAGAAATCGCCGCCGCTCTCCCGGACCACCGGAGCGGATTCGCCGGTGATGGCGGATTCGTCCACGCTGGCGATGCCCTCAATGACCTCACCGTCGCTGGGGATGACCTCTCCGGCCGTCACCATGACGACATCGCCTTTCTTCAGCTCGCTGGAGGAGACGATGGTCTCATCCCCATGTTCATCCAGACGATGGGCCACGGTGTCTTTCTGCGTCTTTTTCAGACTGGCGGCCTGTGCCTTGCCCCGCCCCTCCGCTACGGACTCAGCAAAATTGGCGAAGAGCACGGTGACCAGCAGGATGACGGAGACGATCAGGTTGTAAGTGCGCAGGCTGCTGTCTGTTTCGCCGAACAATCCCGGTACTATGGTCAGCAGCAATGTGATGAAAAAGCCGACCTCCACCACAAACATGACAGGGTTTTTGATCATATACCTGGGGTCCAGCTTTTTGACCGCTCCAAGAAGCGCCTGCTTCAGGATCTCGGGTGTCAGCAGCTTTTTGCTTTGTTTTTTGCTCATATTGAACAGTCCTCCTCAGCCCCAAAGAGTCAGGTGCTCCGCAATGGGGCCCAGAGCCAGCGCCGGGAAGAAGGTCAGCGCGGCAAAGATGTAGACCACAAATACCAGAATCACGGAAAAGCTGACCGTGCTGGTTTGCAGGGTGCCAGCAGATTCATTCACATAGCTTTTCTTCATCAGCGAGCCTGCAATGGCAAGCTGGAGCACAATAGGCAGATAGCGCCCCAGGAACATGACGAGGCCGGTGGTGATATTCCAGAAGTATGTATTGTCCGCCAGTCCTTCAAAGCCGGAGCCGTTGTTGGCTGCGGAGGAGGCGTATTCATACAACACCTGGGTCAGGCCGTGAAAGCCTGGATTTGTGATCCCTGCCTGTCCGGCGGAGGTGGCCACCGCCAGCGCAGAAAAGGCCAGGATCAGCAAAGGATGGATGATGATGGCCAGGGCTGTGAGTTTCATCTCCCTGCCTTCGATCTTTTTGCCCAGATACTCGGGGGTGCGTCCCACCATCAGTCCGCAGATAAAGACGGCCAGGATCGCATACAGGATTATGTTCATCAAGCCAACGCCTTTGCCGCCGAATACACAGTTGAGCATCATATGCAGAAGTGGAACCAGCCCGCCCAGAGGCGTCAGGGTATCATGCATATTGTTGATGGTTCCGGTGGTAAAGGATGTAGTCACCGTGGTGAATAGTGCCGATTGTGCAACACCAAAGCGGACCTCCTTGCCCTCCATACTGCCCATGGACTGGCTGAGACCGGCTTCCGCCAGCGCCGGATTGCCCTGAGACTCGGCCCAGAAGCAGAGGCTCAATCCTATGACGAACAGAACGCTCATGGCCAGGAAGATGCTGCGCCCCTCCGCTCCGAACAGTCGGGCGGTCATCCCTTCCCGGTGTGCAGGCAGGGCATGCTCCGGCTTTTTGCTCTCCTGATGTGTGCGGCGGCCATCGCCCACCATCTTTCCGAAGGTGATGACACAGGCGCCGGGCAGCAGCATCATGGAATAGAGCTCAATCAGGTTGGACAGGATGGTGGGATTCTCCATAGGCGTGCTGGAATTGGCCCCAAAGAAGCCGCCGCCGTTGGTGCCCAGGTGCTTGATGATTTCAAGTGCTGCCACGGGGCCGGTGGCCAACACTTGAAAAGTTCCCTCCAAGGTCTCCACGACGATGTTTTCGGAGAAGGTTTGCGGCACGCCCTGCCAGACCAGAAGCAGGCCGCCCACCAGGGAAAAGGGCAGGAGCACCCGGGTGGTGATCCGAACCAGATCGGAAAAGAAGTTACCAACGTTGTCCTTTGTTTTCCCGGCCACGCCCCGGATAAAGGCTACACAAGCGGCGTAGCCGCTGGCAGCGGAGACAAACATCATAAAGGTGATGACCAGCATCTGGCTCAAGTAGCTCAGGCCGGACTCACCAGAGTAGTGCTGAAGGTTCGTATTTGTCATGAAACTGATGATGGTGTTGAAGGCCAGCGACGGCTCCATGCTTCCAATATGGTTGGGGTTGAAGATCCCAATGCTTTGGATACGCAGGATCAGGTAGCCAATGGCGATCATCACGGCGTTGGTGCCGATCAATGCCAGTGCGTACTGCCTCCAGTTCATGCCTCTGTGTGGGTCAACGCCGACGATTTTGTAGATCACGTCGTCGATCCGGTCCAATACCGGGTCGGCGAAGGTGTGCTTCCCGGCGGCGATGTGATAAAGATAGCGCCCTACCGGAATGACAAGGATCAAATAAAGGACCCCTGTCAGGACCAGCTGTAACATATCAAACTCCTCCTAAACAATGACCGCGCCTGCGGGTTCAAAAGCGCTCCGGATGTGTCAATGCATAAACCAAATATCCGAACAGCAGCAAAACGATGATTCCTAGTAACAGCACAGTTACAACCTCCTTTCCGCACCGTTCAGGTGTCTGGATCGTCCAGCTGTTTTTGACACCAGCGGACCAGAAGCCAGACCAGGCCAAAGCTGACGCACAGCGTCCCTGCCATAAAAAAATCCATACTGCAAAATACTCCTTTCGGCGATGCGGATGCCGGGGCGTCAGGGCGCCGCGGAGAGCCGCAGCTTCTCCGCCCGGATAAACGCATCCTGCCTGTTCTTCCTTCCCAGCATACAGCATTTTGTGATAAGCGGGGATTAAGAAAATACAAACGGCATTAAGGATGAATGAACGCCGCTCCGCTTATGACGGCGGAGCGGCGGAAGCGTGAGCATCCTGTAAGCGGATGCGCTCCTGGCTGAGGCCGCACTGGCTCAATATGGCGATCATCAGGTTCTTTTCAAAGGCGTCCGGGATCCGGTACCCTGCGATGGGGACTCCGACGATGCCCATCACGCCCCGGGTTCCCCGCACGGAGAGGAACAGCCATTTGGAGTCTGGCAGTGTGTGGGTGGTTGCCCCAGCGTGCCGGTTGTTTTTCTGCACCCACTTGGCTACGCCCAACTCCTCCAGCCCAAGCTGGGAAAGAAGTGGGGAAGCTTCAGGCGGTTCTGCCCGAAAGGACAGCTCTGCGTCCCCCCGGCTCAGCGCATAGAGGACTGGCCGGTCAAACAGCCGGCTGAGCTGTTCCGCGGTCATGCGAAGGCAGTCCAACTCTGTCTGGCTCTGCTGTAATTTTTGACTGCTCTCCAAAAGCAGCTCTGTATAGTAGCTTTTTTCTACCGCAAGGCGCGCCTGCTCCTTGACCCGGGTCGCCAGAGAATTTGCCATTATGCTGGAGAACAGCATAATGAGGAAGGTGACCGGATAGCTGGAATCATCGGTCTGAAAGGAAAATCGCGGTTCGGTAAAAAAGAAATTGAAGGCAGCGACACTCAGAAAAGAGGCCAGCGCTCCATAAAAATAACCGCTGGTCCAGACCGCGGTGAGCAGTACGCCGAGGATATAAACGGTGATGATGTTCGACTCGCTGAATCCGGCGCTGTGGAACAGAAAGCCCATTCCGGTCGAGAGCAGCAGCGTGCCCAACATCACGCCAGTATCGTTCCAGGTGAAGCGGAATTTGGGCGGATGCGGTGTTCCGTGCGGCTTTTTATACCGGGGCTGGTGGTCTGGGATGATGTACACATCCAGATCGGTCAATTCGATCAGGCGGTCTGCCAGACTTTTCTTTCCAAACGGAAAAGCCTGCTTGTGGTTGATTCGGCCCATGACGATCTTGGTGACGCCGCTGACCCGCGCATACTCCGCGATCTGTACGGCTGGGTCCGTTCCATATACGGTGGCGATCTGCGCCCCCAGCTGCTCCGCAAGATGCAGATTGCTGCGCAGGCGGCTCAGGTTCTCGCCGGACAGCTCTTTCGTCTCCGGAGTCTGCACGAACAGGGCTGTAAAGCCGCTGTGGAAGGCCTCCGCCATCCGGGCGGCGGTTCGGATCACTCTGGTATTGGATGGTGCGGAGGAGAGACAGATCAAAATATGTTCACCCGCCCGGGCGCTGATCCCGTTTCCCTCCTGTACCGCCGCGTGGTTCAGCTGGTCTGCTGTCCGGCGCATGGCGATCTCCCGTAAAGCTCTCAGGTTGTCTGCGGTGAAAAAGTTGGAAAGAGCCTGTTTTGCCTGGCGCTCTCGATAGACCTTCCCTGCTTGTAGGCGCTTCATCAGTTCGTCCGGCTCAATGTCCACCAGTTCGACCTGATCCGCCCGGTCAAAGATGCGGTCCGGGATCCGTTCGCTGACCTCAATCCCGGTGATGGAGGATACCAGGTCGTGCAGCGACTCCAAATGCTGCACATTGACTGTGGTGTAGACGTGGATCCCGGCCCGCAGCAATTCCTCCACATCCTGGTACCGCTTGGTATGACGGCTGCCCCGCGCGTTCGTATGGGCCAGTTCATCCACCAGGATCAGCTGGGGCTTCCGTTGAAGCGCCAGGTCCAAGTCGAACTCCCGCAGCCGGATCCCCCGGTAGTTGATCGCTGCCGGAGGGAGCGTCTCAAGCCCCTCCAGCAGTGCCAGGGTATCCGGCCGGGCGTGGGGCTCGATATAGCCGGCGACAACGTCGATCCCCTCTTTTTGGGCCTGATGGGCGGACCTCAGCA
>ERZ773269.2156-NODE-2156-length-15882-cov-2.655652_pt1 | contig 15882 bp, 15 predicted proteins | sample MGYA00511958_ERZ773269 | MGnify/ENA primary metagenome ERZ773269 (study PRJEB29015, sample SAMEA2737761) | human gut metagenome | biome: human gut; feature: human-associated habitat; material: faeces | place: China | collected 2012 ... | reverse complement strand
CAGAAGGCTTGAAAACATCTTGGTCAAGCCATTTCTGATAGCGCCCAGCCTCAACTTCAGCCGGATTGTATTTAGGTGATAATTGTTTCATTTTAGGTTCTCCTTTTTTACAATGGTCTAACTGTACCATCTTCAATTCCTTCTTTTAAACTACCAAACATACATTTGGTCAGTGATTCATTTTTCATGCCTTCAGAATATTTTCCCTCAGACTGTTTAACAAAATTTTTAAAATAGCAATCAACATGGTCTTTTGATTTAACTGAATTATACTGTTCAAAATTATCAAATGAAGTGATATAACCAATATAAACTTGAAGTAACAAAGATTCATCAAAATAAGCATCGTTGACAAAATGATAGTTTGTTTCTTTATCTAGAAGAAATCTATTTAACTCTGAAATTAAGTTATATTGTTGCTCATTTAAATCAAAGTATTCCTTATTTAATAATACTCGTTGGTCAGGTTTATTAAAGTAATATCTAGTATTTGCTGTCATTTGTGAAACCAGCTTTCCTATCAAAACAACGATCATATCTGTTATTTGTAATCCGACATAGTCTCTAGAATCACAGTCTTCTTCAATTTTATTAATATTTAACTCAGTAAATATATTACTAGGTATGCCTTCATCTAAAAAGAGTGTATATTCAATATTTTTATCAGGAAATCCTTGCGGAGACCAAAGCGGTCCGCACATTTATTCCTGACGCCGATGTCATCATTGAACTGGGCGGTGAAGACGAAAAAATCACTTACCTGAGAAATGGTGTCGATCAGCGGATGAACGGCGCCTGTGCCGGCGGTACAGGGGCCTTTATCGACCGCATGGCCTCTCTGCTTTCTACCGATGCTGCAGGTCTGGAGAAACTGGCCCAGCAGTCTCAACACATATATCCTATCGCTTCACGCTGCGGCGTATTCGCCAAAACGGATGTACAGGCCCTGCTTAATGACGGGGCAACCAGTTACGATATTGCCGCCTCCGTTTTCCAGGCAGTAGTCAACCAGACAATTTCCGGACTTACCTGCGGACGCCCTATCAAGGGAAAAGTCGTATTCCTTGGCGGTCCGCTTACATTCCAGCCATTCCTCAGAACCTGCTTTACCAACACGCTGAATCTCTCTCCGGAAAACGCAGTCCTTCCGGAACACAGCGAACTGTATGTATCCATAGGCAGCGCGCTGGCCGGTATGCATAATAAGCCTTTCGCGCTGGATCCATGGCTGGAATCCATACATAAGGCCGACCTGTCGGAAAACTCCAAAGTAAAGACCCTCCCTCCGCTGTTCCGCTCCGAAGAAGACTATGAGGCATTCCGGAAGCGCCACGCGGCCCATCATGTTCCCTGCGACTCGCTGGCGGATGCCAGAGGGGCTGCCTGGCTGGGCATTGATGCCGGTTCTACCACAATCAAGGCTGCCCTCATCAATGAGAAAGGCCATCTGCTGTATCAGTGGTACAGCAGTAATCACGGCACCCCGCTGGAAGGGGCTAAGAAAATCCTTTCCCAGCTGTATGAACTGATGCCTTCCGGCCTGCACATTGCCGGAACCGGAGTAACAGGATATGGGGAAGATCTCATAAAATCAGCCCTGACCCTGGATATGGGCGAAGTGGAAACCATTGCCCACTACCGTGCCGCAGTTCATTTCTGCCCGGATGTGACCACCATTCTGGATATTGGCGGACAGGATATGAAGTGCAGCCGCATTAAGAATCATTCTATTGACAGCATTATGCTGAATGAAGCCTGCTCTTCCGGCTGCGGCTCTTTTCTGGATACCTTCGCCCACTCCCTGGGTATGGATATCCAGGAATTCTCAAAGATTGCCCTGTTTGCGGAGCATCCTGTCGATTTAGGTTCCCGCTGCACCGTTTTCATGAACTCCCGTGTAAGAGAAGCGCAGAAGAATGCTGTTTCCGTTGCTGATATTTCTGCGGGCCTGTCTTACTCTGTTATCAAAAATGCGCTGTATAAGGTAATCCGCCTTCACAATGCGTCGGAACTGGGAAATAAGGTTGTCGTACAGGGAGGAACCTTCTATAACGACGCCGTACTGAGAGCACTGGAAAACCTGCTGGGCTGCCAGGTAATACGTCCGGATATTTCCGGGCTTATGGGCGCTTATGGAATGGCCCTTCTGGCGCAGGACCGTTTCGCAGCTGATCATCACTCCTCCCTGGCCGGGCCGGAAATCATCCGTACCCTCACCATGAATAACCACATTCAGCGCTGCCCTGGCTGCGGTAATCACTGCATGCTTACGGTCACACGCTTTTCTGATGGCCGGGCATTTGTAACCGGTAACCGCTGTGAACGAGGAGCCTCTCTGGCGCTGACAGGGAAATCAGTTCCTCACTCCAGTCTCCCCAATATGTACCGCTGGAAGATGCGCCGCCTGTTTTCTTATCGGCCGCTTGCCCACCCTTCCAGAGGTACGGTAGGTATCCCCAGAGTGCTTAACATGTATGAGGATTACCCATTCTGGCACACATTCTTTACCAAACTGGGTCTTCGAGTCATTCTTTCGCCCTATGATATGCGGGATATGCCAATGGAAACGATGGAAACCATCCCTTCCTACTCTGAATGTCATCCGGCCAAACTGGTACATGGCCATATCTACCGGCTGCTGGAACGCCATCCGGACTTCATCTGGTACCCCTGTGTGGATAAGGGACCAGACGAAGGCAGTGAAAACACATTCATGTGTCCAATGGTCACTTCCTACCCGGAAACCATTGCCGCCAATATGGATGGCGTTCTCTCTGAGAAAAATATACCATTCCTTCATCCATTCCTGCCCATGCAGAACGAAAAGGTACTGTCCCGCCGCCTGTATGAATCCCTGCGCTTCCTTTCGGTTTCCCATTCAGAGATCAGAAACGCCATCCAGGCTGCACGTAAAGAACAGGAGTCGTATCGTCAGGACCTGAAGGAAAAGACGCTGTCGATCCTCCATGAGATACAGGAAAAGAACCTCACCGGAATTGTACTGGCCGGTAGACCCTATCATCTGGATCCTACCGTACATCACGGCATCCCTGACCTGATTAACCAGCTGGGAATGGCCGTCCTCTCCGAAGATGGGATTTCCATGCTGAACAGGGAAATTCCAAACCTCAGAGTGCTAAACCAGTGGTCATATCATAACCGCCTTTATAAGGCAGCCGACTTTGTAACCCGGCATAAGAATCTGGAGCTGGTGGAACTTAATTCGTTCGGTTGCGGCCTCGATGCCATCGTAACGGATCAGGTACAGGAAATCATGTCCCAGCGGAACCGGCTGTACACAGCCCTTAAGATTGACCAGGGGCTGAACCTTGGCGCTGTGCGCATCCGTCTCCGTTCTCTGAAGGCCGCTATTTCCAACCGGACTTACGGGGACGGGAAGGTCGCCCCTATTATGTATTCCCATCCTATCTATACGCCGGAAATGAACACAGAATATACCATCCTCGTTCCGGAGATGTCACCCGTACATTTCCCACTTCTGGAAGCGGCAGGCCGTGCCTCCGGGTATAATCTTAAAGTCATTCCGCCAGTGCGTAAGGATATTGATGTAGGGCTGGCTTCAGTAAATAATGATGCCTGCTATCCGGCCATCATCACCATCGGCTCACTGCTTCGCTCGCTCCAGTCCGGAGAATATGATTTATCCAAAACCGCCGTTATGCTTTCTCAGACAGGAGGCGCCTGCAGAGCATCTAATTATATCGGCATGCTCAAACGCGCCCTTGCACGTTCCGGCTTTTCTCAGATTCCGGTTATTTCCCTTAATACGCAGGGGCTGGACAGACAACCGGGGTTTGAACTTACGCCCGCTTTCATGCGGCGTATCATCCGGGCTCTGATTTTCGGAGATGCGCTGATGCAGTGTCTTCTCCGTGTCCGGCCATATGAGGCGCTCCCCGGCTCAGCTGATCGGCTGGTTAAAACATGGCAGAAGAAATTCATTGACTGCAGCTGCCACGGAAAATTCACCTACCGCGCATACAGTCAGCTGCTGAAACATATGATTTCCGAATTTGATCATCTGCCGCTGACTTCAGAACAGCCAGTAAAACCCAAGGTCGGTGTTGTCGGTGAAATTTATGTCAAATTCAGCCCGATTGCTTCCAACGATATCTTCCATGCCATTGAGCAGAATGGAGGAGAAGTAGAGGCTGGCGGCATGATTGACTTCCTTCTGTATGGACTGTTGGACAGCCGATTCCAGCATAAATACATGGGCGGAAGTGCCCTTAAGGATTTGAAGGATACATTCCTCCGTGAACTTATTGAATGGTATCGCCGGCCTTATGAAAAGGCAATTAAGCAATCCCGCCGGTTCCATGCACTGACTCCCATCGGTACCATGTACAAGAAAGCGTCGCATTATCTCTCCCTGGGACACCGGGCCGGCGAAGGATGGTTCCTTACCGCAGAGATGATTGACCTGCTTGCTCATGGCGCAAGAGGTATTGTATGCCTCCAGCCATTTGCCTGCCTGCCTAACCACATAACCGGCGAAGGGATGATTCACAAGCTCCATCAGTCGTATCCGGAAGCTGTATTCCTTTCTCTGGACTGCGATTCCAGCGCCAGTCAGGTCAATCAGCTGAACCGTCTGAAACTGATGCTTAATTCTTTTACAGAAGAATCTCCGGAATCAGATGAAAGTGCCATTATCCACGAAGTGATTGCTACTACGAAAGGATCTGCATTATGAGTAAAAACCTTACAGGAAAAGGAGAAAGAATCCGTCAGCGGATGATTGAAACCACCGCCAGAATCTTAAGAGAAAAGGGATTCAAGGCCGCCACTGTACGGGTTATTGCCCAGGAAGCCGGGGTTAATATTGCTTCGATAAAATATTATTTTGGATCCAAGGAAGAGCTTATCGGATATGCTCTGGATTATATGATGGGCAATTTCGAAAACATCGTTGCTTATCTGGATGATCCACGGCTTACGCCCAAAGAACGTCTTACCAAGTATATTCTGGCCTATTTCCAGCTGGCGAGAAAACACCCGGCTCTCTTTCATTCCATTTCCCATCCTTCCTCTGCGGAGAGCAAGGATACCTATTTCATTTACCTTACGCTCCTGCACAATCAGTGCTGGGACAAGGTCATTCGAAATGTAGCGGAAATGACCCATCTTAAAAACCGGAGGGACCTGGAACTTAAGAGTATGCAGATTTTCTCTGCCATAGAGTTCCCTATCATCCTGGAAGCCAATGAGACAGATTCCTTTATCACTCAGTATACTGACATGACTACACTTAAGCGGTATGTGGAACTGCTCCTTGATTTCTGACAACATAAAAGCGCATATACAGAACATCAGATTCTGTATATGCGCTTTTTACTTGCCCGGCTCAGATTTCATCCTGCTTCCGAAGTTCCGGAAAATCTCTGGACGCGTCATGCGTCTCCATAAACTGTCTGGCTTCTTCGTTAACCGGTGTAAGGTCAATTCCCTGATCCCTGGCTCCGAAGATACATCCGCAGTAGTGCTGTCTGTACAGCTCAAATTCATCAGAAAGTTCTGTGGATCGAAGATAGCCATTGTGCTTCTTAAAATCACTGGGCAGGTAGGCAATCTGGGTTTCCTCTTCTATGTCCATCCCTACGGCATTGATGACCTGCGAATTCTTATATGAACTTACGGTCAGTGTCGTAGCAAAATAATCAAACCCCAGTTCTTTCATCTTTCTGGCCGTAGCCAGCATGCGCAGGTGGAAACAGCTTCGGCATCTTGCTCCGCCTTCCGGCTCATTCTCCTGTCCCTTTACCGCCTCAAAATACGAAGAGGGGTCATAGGGCGCAGCCAGAAAATGGACATCGGTTCCGCGCTCCGCATTGAACTTATGTATAAGTTTCTGCTGCACATATTCCCGCCTCCGGTATTCCGCTTCCGGATGAATATTCGGATTCATGTAATATACCGTGACGTCCGCTGTCTTTACCAGTCTTTCCAGTACAGCGGAACTGCAGGGGCCGCAGCAGGAATGGAGAAGTATTCTGGGCCGGACGCCTTCCTGCTGCCAGCTTTTTTCCATCTGCTGAAACACCTTATCATAGTTAATCCGCTGGTTGGTATTCATATGTGCAAGCACTTCATGAAAATCGATCATTCTTTTCTTCCTTTTCCTGTCTATATGCTCTGTTTTCCATAAGGCATATTTATATTTCATTCCTCCGGTATACCCGCCATCCCCATGTCTGGCAACTACCCTATGACAGGGAACAATAATCACACAGGGATTGCGCCCGCAGGCCCTTCCTGCGGCACGGGCCGCTCCGGGGTGTCCTGCCTTTTCCGCGATTTCTCCATACGTAGCCACTCTGCCGTAGGGGATTTCCGCGATACATGTCCATATCTTTTTCTCAAAATCAGTGCCCTGCGGCCGGCAGGGCACTGTAAATTCAGTACGTATTCCCAGAAAATAGTCCCTGATCTGATCCGCCGTTTCCCGGATAAGGGAATCTTCTGATTTCCTGGGCGCCTCTTCTGTCCATCCGCAGCTGATTATACATCCATTCTCTGCGCAGATTTTAAGCCGCCCGCAGGGCACCTGTATGATTCCGTATGACATGGTTCCTCCTAAAATAACGATACCGGTTTATGTGTCCTTTTTATGGAAAATGGATGCAGAGTAAGTCCCACGGATTCCATCATTTCTGACAGCGATGAGGCCTTTGTCTCTTCCAGCGCTTTCTTCACTATAAAGGCACAGGCTTCCGCATCAGCCAGTGCCTGATGATGGTGGAAAGAGAAGCCAAGGATTCCGGCCACCGTATTCAGTCTGTGATTTGGCATATCTTTCCACAGACGCCTGGATAAAGTAACCGTGTCTCCCCAGTAGAAGTGGATATCCGGCAGATCATAATAATCAATGGTCCCTGCCAGTACTCCCATATCAAAAGGAGCATTATGAGCAAACACTACCTGTCCTTCCAGCAATCTGGCAATTTCTTCCCAGTAGGAAGGAAACTCCGGTTTATCTTTCACATCTTCCGGATGTATCTGATGAATCCGGATACATCCATCATCAAAATCCATAACTGGTGGGCGGATCAGCTCATACCATCTGTCCTTTATGCCTTCATCCCCACCAGATATAATGCCGAGCGAGCAGGCACTTACCTGTTCACGCGACGCGGTTTCAAAATCTATTGCAAAATATTTCATGTTCTCTGTCCTGTCTTATATCTATCTGTATGGCAGTCCCCAAGCATTTTCCTGAATCCGTGCACCCATACACTCCCCGATCCTTCCTATCGGGCCGCCTGGCTCTCGCCGGTAGCATAATCAATATCTACCCCTGGCTGATTGTTATAACAATATACATTGAACATGATACCTTCTCCGTGGTCTTCCACCGATTCCGCTTCCATAAGTACGCCCCGCGCTACCAGTTCATTGCCCTTAAATACAGGGGTTACGCGGTATAACACATGGTTTCCGGTTTCCTTAACATAGTCGGCTACCATATTTTCAAAAGGAAGCATTCCATCGACGTTGAGATATCTTGTTCCGGTAATTAAGTTCTTAGGATTTGCGTTTTCTCCGGTCAGCTGATAACCAATGAGATGGCATCGGTTATACAGATACCGGCCATTGATAAAGCTGTAACGGATGGTATGCCAACCGGTTGGCTTAATGTTTCCTATTCTGCCCCGTTTCTCTTCCGGCATCGTATCCTGACTGACGCTGGCCTTGGCGGCGGTGCATCGTCCCAGGTTATCCAGATTGCCATAGGATTCAAACGACTGGGCCGTTAATTCATCGGTCTTAAAGAACGGCTTGTTCCCATTGATTACCACATAGGGCTTTCCACTGAATTCAGGAATCTGAGATAAATCCACACTCCCTGTTTCATCCGGTACTGAATCGGCAGCTTCCACCTGCTGTTTCTTCTGTGATACCTCTTCCCTTACCTGACTGGCAATATTGCCGGCAATGGCATCCGCATTCCCACAGGCAGTAAGCAGCATGGATACAGCCAGCATAAATGACGCAAGCAGCGCATATATCTTCTTTTTCATCTGCAGTATACTTCCTCCGTTATCTTGTCATGAGAAAATCCAGGAAACTCTTCCGTCCGCGTAATCTTCCAGTCTGTCAGATCCAGGTCAAAATAGGTATCCGCCGGATAATCCCTGTTCCAATGGTACAAAATCACTTTCTCAATCTCTTTTTCCCAGGCTCCGGGCGGAATGGTCTCTGCCAAAACAAATTCACCTGAGGCCGCCCGCTCATAAAACCGCTCGTCCACATGGATTCCCGGTGAAAGCGGCTCAAACAGAGCCGCCGTATAGGCATTCATCCAAAGCGCATGCCCCCTGGTAATTTCAAGGATTCTCTGAACAAGCACGCGGTCACGGCTCTGTCTTCTGTGATTGAACAGCATACCCATGGAATTATCCACAATGGCAATCCAGATCATATATCCCCCTTATCTCATAAACATCCGGGAAAATATCTGTTCACAAACGCAATATCCTTTATCTGAAAGGTCTTCCTCTGCAAACAGGAAAGTTCCGGATCATGGATTACGTCCGGGAAAGCTATTCTGCAGGAGCAGAGCAGCTGCCGGTTCTCATGGTATTCCTTATTCAGATTCTTTTTCCCATATTTATTATCCCCAAGCAGCGGATGCCCTGTAAAGGCCATCTGGCAGCGTATCTGATGCGTGCGCCCTGTTTCCAGCCGGCACTCTACCAGAGACAGCTTCCCGTTGCTTGCCAAAACGCGATACTCCATACTGGCGGTTTTAGCCGCCGCGGAAGGCTGTTTGCTGACATGAACAAGACTTTCCCTGGCATTTTTTGTCAGATAATGTTCCAGCCGCCCTTCTTTCTTTTCCGGGCATCCGGAAACTATACATACATAGGTCTTTTTCACCCGGCGTTCCTTAAACATCCGGTTGAGAACATCCAGACTGTGCCGGTTCTTAGCCAGTACCACAAGCCCGGAGGTATTGTAGTCAATGCGATGACACAGCCGGGCACGTTCTCCCCGTTCCCTCAGCCGGTCATTCACTTCATTTTCCAGTGTACTGTCTGTTTTTCCCGTCAAATCTTCTGACAGGATTCCAGCCTCTTTATTGACAATAATCACATGCTTATCTTCATATACAACGGAAAAATGACAGGTCCTTTCCTTTTTTCTCCCTTCATTGAGAATATAGGAAACCACCTTGTCCCCGCTGTGCACACAGTCATCTTTCTTAGGATGTTTTCCATTGACCCGGATTTTCTTTGTCTTTATCGCCTTAAGAAGGAACATTTTAGAATGTTCCGGCATCCTGTTCATAAGAAACCGGTCAACGCGAAGACCATCATCCTTTTTCCCTACGGTAAATTCTTTCAATTTCAGCTCCTGTAAAGGTCACTCTGACAGCAAAAGCTCATCTGCCGTTGAGATGAGCTTTTCTGATTACTGCTTTTTATCCTTTCCCAGCCTGTCCAGAATCATATCCAGGGTATGCCAGGCCAGCACGGCACATTTTACACGTACAGGCATTTTGGAAATATCCTTAAGTGTGCATGCCGCTTCCAGCTCTTCCAGCTGACTGTCATCAGTAACATCACCGCGGATCATCCCAAGGAACAGATTTACCAGATATCTGGCCTCTTCCAGTGTACGTCCCTTTACCAATTCCATCATCATAGCTGTCGAGGCCTGACTGATAGCGCATCCGCTTCCTGTATACGCAATATCCTTAATTACCCCATTCTCCACGACCATGGAAATATCAATATCATCCCCGCAATTGGGATTATGTCCATGTTCATGTACTGTGGGGTTCTCAATTGTTCTGCGATTGGTCGTATCCTGATTATATTCCAGAATCAGATCCGTATATAACTGCTTGATATCCATTAATCTCTGTACCCCATAACCTTACGTACCTGTGCTAATTTATTCAGGAAATAATCTACTTCATCTTCTGTATTGTAGAAATAAAAACTTGCCCGGCAGGTCGAATTAATTCCGAGATAAGTATGGAGAGGTTCTGCGCAATGATGCCCTGTACGGATACAGATTCCATCGGCAGAAAGAATCTGTGCCACATCTTCCGGATGGACCCCGTCCACGGTAAAGGCGATAAGCCCTTCCTTTTCTTCCGGATTATCCGGTCCGACAATATGCACAAACGAAAGCTGTTTCATTCCTTCCAGCGCGCGGGCTGTCAGTCTTCTTTCCTGCTCTCTTATGAAATCAAAGCCGATGTGCCGGAGATAGTTGATTGCCGCCGCAAGGGATACCGCCCCTTCCGTATACTGCGTTCCCGCTTCAAAACGGGCCGGCAGCGGTGCAAAGGTCGTTTCCTGTTCCTTCACCTGTTCAATCATATCCCCGCCGCGCAGAAACGGCTCCATTTCTTCCAGCAGTGCCTTCTTTCCGTAAAGGACCCCGATACCTGTCAATGCACACATCTTATGTCCGGAAAAAGTGTAGAAATCACAGTCCAGCGCCTGTACATCCGTGTGCTTATGCGGTGCCCCCTGAGCCCCGTCCATGATGACTATAGCCTCATGGCGATGCGCCCTTTCTATCAGAGGCGCAGGATCAAAATCAATTCCCAGTACATTGCTTACCTGAGCAAAGGAAAAGATTTTTACCTTGGGATCATCAATCTTTGCCAGATCTTCTTCCCTGAAGTGCCCTGTTTCCTTATCCACATAGATATAGTCGAGCTCCGCTCCGGTCTTTTCGCAGGCACGCTGCCATGGCACCAGATTGGAATGATGCTCCGCAATCGTAATAAGTATGCGGTCCCCCTTTTTCAGATGCGTTTCCGCATAGGACCTCTCAATAAGGTTCAGGCTTTCTGTAGTATTCCGGGTGTATATAATTTCTTCCACACTGGCTGCGTGGATAAAATCCCTTACCGTTTCCTTAGAGCCATCATACGCCTGAGAGGCGGAAATGGCCAGTACATGGGCCCCGCGATGCGGGTTTCCATTTCCGGTAATATCGTAGTTATAAACGGCACGAAGTACCGGTTCCGGTCTCTGGGTAGTTGCCGCATTATCAAAATAAACAATCGGATGCCCGTTAACTTCCTGCTTCAGAATCGGAAAGTCCTTTCTGATTATTGCTGTATTCATAAACTCTCCTTTGCATCCAATGCATGGTTTACTGCTTCCAGCACCTCATCCTGCAGGCTGCTGTCCATGCGGTCAATCAGTGGACGCAGCATAGACTCAATGACCATACGCTGAGCCTCTTCTCTGGAAAACCCACGGCTCATTAAATAGTAAATAATCTGTTCATCCAGCTGACCGGCACTGGAGGCATGGTTCCCCATAACATCATCTTCCCGGCAAAGCAAAAGAGGGAGGGATATGTTCCTGGACTTAGGACTAAGCTGTATAGCGTAATCGCCTTCATCCCCCTGTGAACCGCTGCATCCATGCTTAAAGTCCAATGTTCCACGGAACACCTTTTTAGCATGATCATCCAGGGCGCCCTTCACATCAATATGGCTTTTCGTCTCTTTCCCCACATGTTCCAGATGATAGAATAAATCTTCATGCTGCGTGCCGCTGGCGGCATAAACAGCTGTTTCTGTCATATCTGACTTACGGCCTTCCAGCCGGCCTGTGCTGTGAACGATAACCTTTTCCCCACCCAGGAGGGCTGACGCGAAATCACAGACCGCCCCCTCGTGAAGGATTACGTGCCTCTGATCAGCAAGCACCGCCCCGGGAAGGTTTCTTTCCAGGATGGATACTTTCAGCTTCCCTCCATCCTGTACTTCATAACAGGCGGCAGAGATAATCTGCCCTCCCGCTTCCTTCCCATCCCACATCCAGATGAGATTCAGTTCCGCTCCCTGCCCAACAGAGACAGAGAATGTACCGCAGAAGTCTTCTGTTCCATGTTCAAGATTGAGCCGGACAGACAGTGCAGTCTTCACTCCGTCCGGAATGTTTATCTGAAAATGTTTTCCCGCTGCCGCTGTCTGTACCAGCTCCTCCGCCGCTCCCTTGAAGGAATCCGGAAGAGAACCTCCTTCAGAGACATAGGTCATATCGGAAAATTCAGGTTCCGCTTTGTTTCTGCTTCCCGCAAAATCAAGCACCGTTTCATTGGTATGTGTATATCGGTACGTCAGTCTGGGGAGTGTGTTTATTTTTATCTTATCCATTATTTCCTCCTCAGCCTATAGCCCCTTCAAATTCCAGATTAATCAGACGGTTCATTTCCACCGCATATTCCAGAGGAAGTTCCTTGGAAATCGGTTCAGCGAATCCACGGACCAGCATGGCCTTGGCGTCTTCTTCTGACAGTCCGTGGCTCATGAGATAATAAATATCCTCATCCGGAATACGTCCGATTGTCGCTTCATGTCCCAGATCAATATCATCGTTTTCAATAATAATGTCCGGAATCGTATCTGAGCGGGATTCATCATCCAGCATCAGGGATTCGCAGCTGATGGCGCCCTTGGCCCCTTCTGCATGCGGTCCGATATGTACTACACTCCGGTAAACCGCTTCCCCGCCGCCTTTGGAAATCGACTTGGAATTGATATTTATGCTGGTGTTCTTACCGTAAGCTTCCACCTTAGCTCCTGTATCCAGGCACTGCCCTTTACCGGCAAAGGTAATCCCTGTAAATTCCATTCTTGCGCCACGGCCCTTTAAGATGCTCATTGGGTACAGATAGGAAACATGGGAACCGAAGGAGCCGGATACCCATTCAATAACGCCGCCTTCTTCTACCTGTGCACGCTTGGTATTCAGGTTATACATGTTCTTGGACCAGTTTTCAATGGTGGAATAACGCAGTCTTGCATTTTTTCCAACAAACAGCTCCACGCAGCCTGCATGAAGGTTAGCCACGTTGTATTTCGGTGCGGAACATCCTTCGATAAAGTGAAGGTCTGCGCCTTCATCTACGATGATCAGTGTATGTTCAAACTGTCCGGCGCCTGGTGCATTTAAACGGAAATAGGACTGCAATGGTATCTCAACAGATACATGAGGCGGTACATATACAAAGGATCCGCCGGACCATACAGCTCCGTGAAGAGCAGCAAATTTATGGTCTGTTGGCTTTACCAGCTTCATGAAATGTTTTCTTACCATGTCTGCATAAGGACCGGTCAAGGCGCTTTCCATGTCAGTGTATACAACGCCCTGCTCTTCCACTTCTTTACGAACATTGTGGTAAACCAGCTCAGAGTCATACTGGGCTCCTACGCCAGCCAGTGATTTCCGCTCTGCCTGGGGAATTCCCAGACGTTCAAAGGTATCCTTAATATCCTGCGGGACCTCAGACCATTTTGCAGTCATTTTTGTATTTGGACGGACATAGGTGGCGATATTGGACATATCCAGTCCTTCAATAGAAGGGCCCCAGTCCGGTACTTTCATTTCATTGTAGATCTGAAGAGATTGCAGACGGAACAGCTCCATCCATGCCGGATCATGTTTTTCCTTGGAAATTTTCTCTACGATCTCCGGAGTCAGACCTGCCTGGATCCTGTAGGCGTCTTTTTCTTCATCTTTTATGTCATAAATACTTCTGTCTATATCATTGATCTGTGTTTTTTCTTCCATATGCTTTCGATTTCCTTTCCGGAAACTGTTTATAATCTGACTTATAATCTGCTTTGCAAACTGCCTGAGGGCATATTTACATTTTCCTTTTACTTAAGAAATTCCTCAAATCCGGTCTCATTGATCTGGTCTACCAGAGAGCCGTCTCCTGTTTTAACGATCTTTCCATCTACCATTACATGAGTGTAATCTACATGGAGCGCTTCCAGGATACGGGTGCTGTGGGTGATGATCAGTAAAGAGCCATCTCTGTCTTTCTGATACTCTTCCACGCCCTTTGAAACAGTGCGGACTGCATCTACGTCCAGACCTGAGTCTGTCTCGTCTAAGATTGCCAGATTTGGCTTTAACATAAGCATCTGCAGGATCTCAGCCTTTTTCTTCTCACCGCCGGAAAAACCCACATTCAGATCTCGGTCTGCATAAGACGGATCCATCTGCAAAAGTTCCATTGCCTTTGCCAGCTCTTTTCTGAAATCCCAGAGACGGATGCGCTCTCCTCTTCTCTGCTCTAAAGCACTGCGGATAAAGGAACTTAATGACAGTCCCGGTACTTCCAGTGGGCTCTGGAAGGATAAGAACATGCCAGCTTTAGCTCTTTTATCTACCGGCTCCTCGTTGATCTTCTTTCCCTGAAACCAGATCTCACCATTTGTCAGCTGATATCTTGGATTTCCCATTAATGCATAGCCTAAAGTGGACTTACCTGCACCATTTGGTCCCATTAATACATGGGTCTCTCCTTTTCCAATCTTTAAGTCTACTCCATGAAGGATCTCTTTATCTTCTACATTTACAAATAACTGTTTTACATCCAGTAATTCCTTTGCCATGACCGTACTTCCTTTCTCATCATATTCTCCCATGATCAGGAGGACATTTTTATAAACCTACTCATGTAATTGGTTTATTTAGCACATTTATAATAGTATTATAAACCTAGTTTGTCAATAGGTATTAATTTTCATATCAGCTTGCTAAGTATATGCTTTCTGGTGTATACTATATGGTAATCTTCAAAGAGATAGAAAGATATGTGTTTAAAGAATTACTATAAATAACTATAATAACTATTTTGAATAAAGGAGAATTCGATAATGATCGTTTCTACAAAAGGCCGTTACGCACTGCGGGTCATGGTAGAACTGGCCCAGCATCAGGGAGACGGCTATGTTCCTCTGAACGTGATCGCTGAACGGCAGGATATTTCTGAAAAATATCTGGAAAGTATATTAAAGGTACTTGTACAGGATAAACTTCTCACCGGACTCCGGGGCCGTGGCGGCGGCTACCGCCTGACAAAAGCACCGGAAGATTATACGCTGGGTGAAATACTCCGGCTCACCGAAGGTTCCCTGGCTCCTGTGGCCTGCACAGAAGAAGGAGAACATGACTGTCCAAGGAAAGAAATCTGTCCATCCCATCCTGTATGGCAGAAACTGGATCATATGATCAATGAATTTTTTGACGGGATCACATTGGCGGATCTGATACAGACTGCGCCTCAATAGTCTCTCCCGTTTTCCTTCAACCATGCCCGTCTTGCCTTATAATCTGGCAGCACTTTTTCTACTTCTGCCCAGAAAAGGGGCGAATGGTTCATCTGTTTTCTGTGGGCAAGTTCGTGGACTACTACGTAGTCTAATATTTCCGGCGGCATAAGGATCAGTTTCCAGTGAAAGTTTAAGTTTCCTTCCCCGCTGCAGCTGCCCCAGCGTGTTTTTGCAGCGCGGATGCTGATGCGGCCGTAGGTGACACCCATGATCTTTGCATACCAGGCAGTTCGCTCTATGATCTTCTTTCTGGCAGCACGGCGGTAAAAGGCCTCTACTTCCGGATTTCCCTCATAATCTGGCTTTGGAGCCTCTGCCTTTTTGCGGCGGTGCTTCTCGATCAGGAACCATTTTTCCACGATCCATTCCTGCCGGTCATTTACAAAATCCATCAGCACCTTTTTAGTGATACCTTTTGGGACCCGGATCAGCACTTTACCATCTGCCTGTACCTCCAGCCCAATGGTACGCCGTTTGGAATATACTACATCTACCGGGATCGTTCCTTCTTTTTCTCCCTGACGCCATCCAACTTCAATCCTGCTTACCATCTTATCACCTCATTCCTGTCCTGTAGATATATTGCACGAAAGCAGATCACGCTGCAAAATTTTTATTTTCAAAAATACCCCCGGCACAAAAACGAACATTTTTCCTTTTTGTACTGAGGGTATATCATCTTCTTTTATCTGTCTGTCGCCTAGTACATCGTTTCGTAAATAACTGTACTAATCACGTAGGATGCGGATTTGAGT
>ERZ773269.2150-NODE-2150-length-15919-cov-31.330371_pt1 | contig 15919 bp, 10 predicted proteins | sample MGYA00511958_ERZ773269 | MGnify/ENA primary metagenome ERZ773269 (study PRJEB29015, sample SAMEA2737761) | human gut metagenome | biome: human gut; feature: human-associated habitat; material: faeces | place: China | collected 2012 ... | reverse complement strand
CTTGTATTGTAAATGAAAATGCTATAATCACTTCAGATAAATCTATTTACAAGTCTTGTAGAAATGAAATGGATGTATTATTAATAAGGCAAGGCTACATAGAATTAAGTGGAACTGATTATGGATTTATTGGTGGAAGCTCATTTAAATACAATAGAAATACACTGATATTTACAGGAAATATAAAACTACATCCAGATTATGAAAGCATAAAATCATTTGCACAAAATCATAATACAAAATTACTCAATTTAACTGAAAATAAAATTATTGATATAGGCGGTATAATTCCAATAGCATAAAATAAAATAGAAAAGTAAAAAGAAAATGCAAAAGATGATCTAGGAGAAAAGACCATTTCTTGCATTTTACTAAAATACATATTTATGCATAGTTGATTTACACACCTATTTGCAACCATTTTGCAACCAATTCATATAAATTCATATTTATTTATACAAAACAATACCCTTGAAAAAATGCATAAATAAATGAAAGAATTTTAAAACAAATAAGTATACAATCGAGTGGGAATAGTTCCCTTTGGTTTATATGTGCCGAAAAAACCAGTATTAACTGGGTTACCATAAGGATACCTTTGTTTAATCGGGCGCCGAATGGCAGGTAGTGCATATGCACCGCCTGTCTTTCGCCTTTTTTATGATCTTTACATTTCGGTGACATTGCCGATGTAACGGAAATAAATATCAATCTGCTGTTTAAACTCTGGGGTGTATGATTTTTGATTTTTAGCCATTGTGTTGAACTCCTTTTTCTATAAGTATAGCTTGTTTAACATTTCGTGTCTATGGTTATATTCTAGCACCAGTATAGTTCTGCGATACCGTTTCTTACACCACCCTGTACGAAAAAATACACTACCGAAATAACTTGACCGTGTAGGCGTTGCTTGTGTTTGATCCGTCCTGTCTGCAGCGCTTTTTCTTTTTCAAGACTTCGGATTGCTGCGTCCACCGTCTTTTTGTCAATCAGCATTCCTCGGCGATCAGCCGCCGTGACGGAAAGCAGACACCGTTTTTATCGCTGTGTTTTACAAGGCAGCAGTAGACGGCGTAATCTCTCGGCTTTAATCGGTAGTCGCTTATGCGGTTTGAAATGATTGAAAATTTTATCCCCTCACTTTTCATGCCGAAAATCGGGTGTTCTAACACCTTAAAATTGAGAATTTACAAAATGTTCAAAATCTCGAGGGCTATCCGCCAAAAGAAAACAGGTAAAGGACGGTGAGATTCTCTGCCTGTTGCAGTATATATTTTCGAAACAGAAACAGAATCGTGCGATCCCGTTTCCGATTATCTTACTTTGTTACGGTTCTAATTCAGGTGTCGGCTCGTACACTTCCATCATCAGCCGTGATGTAAATCGAAATCCGTTTGTGAACGCTTGTAGCTCATGCCGGTTATAATTTCTGCATCCGTTTTTTAATTTGTTCGAACGGAACCTTTTGCTGTTCTGTGAGAGTGGCTCTGAGTTCCGTTTCAAGCCGCACAACGGTTACAAACGATCCGCCTTTGTCTGTGCCTTTTTGCTATACTCTGCACTGTTTTTTGAAAGAATGAGCGTCTTAATGCAATCTTAATACAGAGCGCTGAATCATTACACCGTTTTATTATGTTTCACGGTATTCTCTTTATAAACAAGAAGAAATAGGAGAAGTATATATGTCTGAAATTACACATAGAAAAAAGAGGCTGTCATCCTTTAAGCTGATCGTTTTGGGCTTTGCCAGTGTCATAGTGCTTGGAGCGCTGATATTGATGCTGCCGTTTTCATCGACTGCCGGAGTTGTTACGCCGTTTCATGAGGCGCTGTTCACATCGACCTCCGCCGTTTGCGTTACGGGGCTGGTCGTGCAGGATACAGGTAGCTATTGGTCCGCTTTCGGGCAGACGGTAATACTGCTGATGATCCAGATAGGCGGGCTCGGTGTTGTGACAGTTGCGGCATTTTTCGCTATGCTGTCCGGCAGAAAAATATCGCTGATGCAGCGCAGTACCATGCAGGACGCCATCTCTGCCCCGAAGGTCGGCGGGATCGTCCGCCTGACCCGCTTTATTGTACGGGGAACTTTTTTGATCGAGCTTATCGGAATGCTCGTCATGCTGCCGACATTTTGCGGAAAATTCGGTATCAAGGGAATTTGGATGGCGGCATTTCATTCGATTTCCGCCTTTTGCAACGCCGGCTTTGACATACTCGGCACCGCAGAAAACAAATACCCGTCTCTTACGGAATACATCGGAGAGCCTACAATAAACATTGCAATTATGCTTTTAATTATTGTGGGCGGTATTGGATTTTTGACCTGGGACGATATTTACACAAACAAGTGGCATTTCAAAAAATACCGTATGCAAAGTAAAGTCATATTGGTAACAACGGCAATCCTCATTATCGCTCCCGCAGTATTCTTTTTCTTCTGTGATTTTACGGGGATGCCGCTCGGCGAAAGGATTCTTGCGTCGCTTTTTCAGTCTGTCACACCGAGAACCGCCGGTTTCAATACCGCCGATCTTCCCGCTATGACCGGTTCCTCTAAGGCAATTATGATTCTGCTGATGCTCGTCGGAGGATCGCCCGGCTCCACGGCAGGCGGTATGAAAACGACCACGTTTGCCGTTCTGATTCTGAGTGCATTCTCCGTCTGTCGCAAAAAGGATGATGCCGAAGTCTACGGCAGGCGCATTGATGGTTCGACAGTGAAAAACGCCGTAACCATTGCCGTAATGTATTTCCTGCTGTTTTTTATCGGTGGCATTGTTATCAGCATGGCAGAGGGTCTGCCGCTTAGCACTTGTCTTTATGAAACGGCATCCGCCGTCGGAACGGTCGGGCTTACGCTCGGGATCACACCGCAGCTCGGCATTCTGTCTCAGCTTATTTTAATCGTCTTAATGTATCTCGGTAGAGTCGGTGGACTCACCCTGATTTATGCGGCGATCTCCAATAAAAATCAGAGCGTCGCAAAGCTGCCGCTCGAAAAGATCACAGTTGGATAAAGGAGTTAGTATATTATGAAAAACATATTGTTAATAGGCCTCGGCAGATTCGGAAAGAATATCGCTTTGCAGCTTAACAAGTTAGGACACGAGGTGATGGCAGTAGACAACAACGAAGAAAGAGTCAATGACATTCTGTCGATCGTTACCAATGCGCAGATCGGCGACAGCACAAACACGGAGTTTTTAAAGTCGCTCGGCATCAGAAACTTTGATGTGTGCATCGTCACCATCGGTGGAGATTTTCAAAACTCGCTGGAAACCACTTCTTTGCTGAAGGAGCTCGGTGCAAAATTAGTTGTGTCCCGCGCCGAGCGTGATGTGCAGGCAAAATTTCTTCTGCGCAACGGAGCGGACGAGGTCGTTTCCCCAGAAAAACAGGTAGCAAATTGGGCTGCTATTCGGTACACCGCCGACCACATTCGGGATTATATTGAGGTTGATGAGGCTCATGCCATTTTTGAGGTAGAGGTGCCGGAGGGATGGGTCGGCAAATCCGTCGGGGAACTGGATATCCGCAGAAAATACAGCATCAATATTATGGCGACTAAGGAGAACGGAAAAATTAATATGGCAGTTACGCCGGAAACCGTTCTTACGGACAAGATCACCCTTTTGGTTCTCGGTGCTTATAAAGAACTGCAAAAGTGTTTTCACATTTGACAGAGGTGAACGGAATTGGCTGAGTTATTGCTGATTGTCAGTCTGCTTGGCATATTTGCTTTCGGATTTTATCTTATGATCAGGCTGGACCGATTTCTTGAAGAAAACAGAAAGGCATTGTTAAGGGAAAACGAATCCTGCAAGCCTTCCGAAGTTCTGCTGCCACATGGGCTGTCCGACAGTGAGATATTAAGCGAGATCCACCGCTTTCGGGAAACGCACGGAAAGGTCGATATTATTCTTTCCGACAGCAAAGAGAATACATTTTAGTTTGCGGTAGATTATTTCACGATTTTGATGTATAATAAAACAAAAGGACGGTGAACCAGATGAAAACACAGACCGAGCAGTCAAAAAAAAGCGCAGACGAGCATATCCTTGTCTGCCTATCCTCTTCGCCGTCCAATGCAAAGATCATACACACCGCCTCAAAGATGGCTAAGGTCCTTCATGCAAGATTTACCGCCATCTATGTGCAGACGGATACGGTCATAAATAATGAGGATCAGTCCAGACTTTCGCAGAACATACAGCTCGCGCAAAAACTCGGCGCCGAGATCGTTATGACACACGGCGAGGATGTACCACTGCAGATCTCGGAATATGTCAGGCTTTCCGATGTCACAAAAATCGTGATCGGTCAAAGCAGCGCCAGACGAAGATGTCTGTTCGGGATACCAACTCTCACCGAAAAGCTGATTTTCTCCGCCCCTGATGTTGACATTCATATTATTCCAGACACGCTGAACTACACAAAGCCTCACAGACGCCGTCTGTTCTTTGGTACAGAGATACCTTCGCTGCGGAATATTGCCGTGACCGTTCTGGCGCTTGCCGTATGCACGGCGATCGGGCTTCTGTTCGATCATCTCGGCTTTTCCGATACCAATATCGTTACGGTATATATCCTCGGTGTGCTGATGATCTCCGTTTTGACCAAAGGATACCTTTGCAGTATGGCAGGCTCATTTCTAAGTGTTGTATTGTTCGGATTTTTCCTTACCGAACCCAGGTTGTCCTTTCAGACCTATGCCGTAGGCTATCCCGTTACCTTTGCAGTCATGCTGGCATCTTCCATTCTCACCGGCACGCTTGCCTCGAAGCTGAAAGATCATGCAAGGCTCTCGGCTCGCTCCGCGTTCCGTGTGCAGGTGCTGTTCGACACTGACCGTCTGCTGCAAAAAGCAAAAAGCAACGATGATGTTTTAAGCGTCACCTGTATGCAGCTCTCGCGACTGCTTGACCGAAGCATTGTTGCCTATATGAAAGGCGAAAACGGAATGTTGTCCGGTCGGCTGTATGCCGAAAAAAAGGATACACACGCTGAAAAGCTGCTAAGCGATGCAGAGCGGCAAACCGCAGAATGGGTGTTTCAAAATGGTTGCCGTGCAGGAGCAACGACCGCACAGTTTAGAAAATCCGAATGTCTTTATCTTGCGATCCGTGCAGGCGGCAGAGTCTACGGGGTGATCGGAATACCGATGAAACCCGAAAAGCCCGATTCATTTGAAGGCAGCATCGTACTTTCGGTTGTGAACGAATGTGCTTTGGCAATGGATAATGCTCACAACGCCGCCGAAAAGGAACGGGTGGCAGATCTTGCAAAAAGCGAGCAGCTGCGTGCCGACCTTTTGCGGTCAATCTCACACGATCTGCGCACGCCGCTTTGCTCCGTTTCTGGTAATGCGGACACGCTTTTGCATAACGGAAGTTGCTTGGACGAAGCAACCAAACAGCAGATCTATAAAGATATTTATGACGATTCCGAATGGTTGATCGGCGTAGTGGAAAATCTCTTGTATGTCACAAGACTGAATGACGGACGCCTAAAGCTGGAGCTTACCGACCAGCTTGTGGACGAAGTGGTCAACGAAGCCGTTTCGCATTTGAAGAAAAAATCCGTCGGACACAAGGTGACGGTAAGGTGCGACGATCTGATCCTTGCCCGTATGGACGCACAGCTTATCGTGCAGGTCATCGTCAATCTTATTGACAACGCCTTGAAATATACCGAACAAGGCTCCGAGATCTGCGTAAGTGTCGAAAAACAGGGTGGGAATGCCGTGATCCGTGTCGCCGATGACGGAAACGGAATTGCAGACGATGTGAAACCGCACATTTTTGAAATGTTTTACACCGGAAAAAACACAGTCGCAGACAGCCGCAGAAGCTTTGGAATCGGGCTTACCTTGTGCAAAGCGATCGTCGAGTTGCACGGCGGGACGCTGACGCTTGCCGACAATGTACCGCACGGCTGTGTATTTACCTTTACTTTACCACTTAGCGAGGTGACTCTGAATGAATAAACCCCTTGTTCTCGTTGTGGAGGACGACCGTCCTGTCCGCAATCTGATCGTAACAACATTAAAGGCGCACGATTACCGCTATCTGACTGCAGAGAACGGACGCGGTGCCATTATGGAGGTGACCTCCCATAACCCGGATATCGTTCTGCTGGATCTGGGGCTGCCAGATATCGACGGCACACAGGTGATCGAAAGCATCCGCTCATGGTCAAATATGCCCATTATTGTGATCAGTGCGCGCAGCGAGGATAAAGACAAAATCACGGCGCTGGATGCTGGGGCGGACGACTATCTGACAAAGCCATTTTCCGTAGAGGAGCTTTTGGCACGGCTTCGTGTCACGCAAAGAAGACTGTTGCTTTTGCAGGCAAACAGCGACACCGACTCACCAATTTTCCAAAACGGCGAGCTTAAAATTGATTATGCCGCCGGCTGCGCTTATTTAAACGGGGAGGAATTGCACCTGACCCCGATTGAATACAAGCTTTTGTGTCTGCTCTCTCATAATGTCGGAAAGGTGCTGACGCACACCTATATCACGCAGCAGATTTGGGGCAGCAGCTGGGAAAACGATATTGCTTCTCTGCGGGTATTTATGGCGACCCTACGCAAAAAGCTGGAGCTGCAAAAGGACAGTCCACAATACATTCAGACGCATATCGGCGTCGGTTACCGTATGCTGCGGGTAGACTGAGAAAAGCGTGGACTTTGTTTTTCACCTTTCTTAAAATCGGCGCCTTTACCTTCGGTGGCGGATATGGGATGGTTTCCCTTGCAAGAGAAACAGTTTTTGGCTCTATATTAAATGTTGGGGTAAGAAAAATAGAGCCTACGAAAAAATATAAAAAAGTAGAGCATAAATTTGAAAAATCCGTTAAAATGGAATTGACAAAAAACCAGAACGGAGGTCAAAAATATGCTCTACACTTATTTTACGAAAAAATAACAGGATTGCAAGGCATAATAATAAATAATATTGAAAGCAATGAAAAAGAGGTCCATATTCATTGTGAATTGGAAAGAAAACCTCATAAGTGCCCTAATTGTGGTTGTGTAACAGATTGTGTTCATGACTACAGAGTACAACTAATTAAGGATATTCCATCCTTTGGTAAGTTCGTGTATATTCATCTGAGGAAAAGAAGATACCGTTGTAAATGTGGAAAAAGGTTTGCTGAAGATAATAATTTTCTTGCTAAATACCAAAGATATACAACAAGATTTATCATATATATAAATGTATGATTTAATCAAGTATTTTAAGGAGTTCCTAAAGAAAACAGGATGGAAGTTGAGTTATTTGTAAGTGATATGTGGAAAACATATTCAAATGTATCCGAAACTTGGCTTAAAAATGCAACACAGGTAGTGGATAAATACCATTGGATAAGGCAGATAATATGGGCATTTGAAAGAGTACGAAAAGAGGAACAGAAGAAGTTTCCAAAGAGTGAAAGAAAGTATTTCAAACACTCAAGAAAGCTGTTATTAAAACGATTTGATGAATTAAATGATGAACAAAAGCAACAAGTAAATATTATGTTGTATAAATCAGCAAACCTGAATATTGCACACTGGTTTAAAGAAGATTTTCTCAAAATACTTGATTGCAATGACAGAGAAGAAGCCAAGAAAAGAATGTCTGAATGGATAAATTCAGCACTTGATAGTGGAATTGCACATTTAGAGAAATGTGCAAAAACAATGCTTAATTGGCTGAATGGTATATTAAATTCATTCTTAACACCGATAACTAATGGTTTTACAGAAGGCTGCAACAACAAAATCAAAGTTCTAAAAAGGAATGCTTATGGTTATCAAAATTTTAATAGATTTCGTAACCGTATTTTACATATGTTTTCGCTACAAAAGCAAAAACAAGTGATAGCTTAATACTATCACTTGTCTATCTAATCTATTTCATTTTATTGGATTTACCCCAACTATTGACATAGAGCCGGAATAAAAAGACTCAAGAATTTTTAATTCTTGAGTCTTTTTTATATATGAATTGTGAATATAATTCAATATATAATTAAAAAAATACAAATACATATTGAAATGTTTATTGTACTATGATATAATATCACTAAATTATTTAAAATATATAAAAAATAATTATGTACAGTATATTATCTGTGCAAAATTACAAAAGATAAGTCCCATAAATGGGACAGTAAAATAAAAAAAGACCTGCTTTTGCAGGTCTTAAATCACACAATGTGACAGTTGCAAATTAATGCAACGATTTGAATAAATTTTTATTTGAACTCGTAGTGTAATCTCATAAGGTTTTAAGATTGTCTTAATTATATACTTAAAATTTTTAGTTGTCAATACAAAAGGAGAAATTTTTATGAAAGATTATTATGTTGGCTTTGATATAGGTACTGAATCAGTAGGATGGGCAGTGTCTGATTTTTACTACAATTTATGTAAATTCCATGGGAAGTCTATGTGGGGCTATGAACTCTTTGATGAATGTAATGCTGCTGTTGACAGGAGAACTTTCAGAAATTCTAGAAAAAGAATTGATAGAAAGAAGCAAAGAATTGCATGGTTACAAATGCTGTTTAACGAGGAAATATCCAAAGTAGATATTGCTTTTTTTCAAAGACTGAAAGAAAGTAATCTTTATCTTGAAGATAAATCAACCAATGTGCCTTATGCAGTATTTGCAGATAAAAATTATACTGATGTTGATTATCATAATGCTTATCCCACAATTTATCACCTTAGGAAGGATCTCATTGAAAGAGAGGATCCACATGATATTAGATTGGTTTATCTTGCATTGCATCATCTAATTAAGAATAGAGGTCACTTTTTGTTTGATAATCTAAATTCTGATTATGATAGTGATTCTTCTTTTGATTTTCTTTATGATGATTTAGTTACCTATTTAAGTGAGGAAATGGGTATTGTACTTGAATGTAGTGATTCCTCAAATGTTGCTGATGTTCTCAAGGATAAAAGCAAGAGTAGAAGTGTTAAGAAAAAAGAACTTAGTAATTATTTTCAAATTACTAAGAAGAACAACCCACAGGAAGTTGAGATTATTACTTTGCTTTGTGGACTGAAAGGAACTTTATCTACTATTTTTAGTGATAAAACTTTGGATGATGCCGAAAAAAATAAAATTGTTTTTGATAACAGTTTTGATGAAAATGAAGATGATTACATTGCTATATTGCAAGACAGATATGAACTTATTGAAAAAGTAAAAGCAATTTATGATTGGGCTGTTTTAGCTGATATTCTAAACGGTGAATCTTATATATCTTTTGCTAAGGTTAAAACATATGAAGAACATAAGAATGATTTGAGAATGTTGAAGGACTATGTTAAAGAAAGATGTTTTGACAAGTATGATGAAATTTTTAGGGTTTCATCCGATATTCCAAACTACACTTCATATAGTGGAAAGTATAAGGAAAACGGTAAAACAGGAGTTTTAGCAAGAAAGAACAAAGCAACACAGGAAGAATTTTGTTCATACCTATTGAAGTCCTTTAAGAATCTTGACCATTCCGGTTATGAAGATATGTTCCTGAAAATTGAGAATAACACCTTTATGCCTAAGATAGTGGTAAAAGATAATGGTGTTATTCCAATGCAAGTTAATGAAAAAGAAGTAAAGATGATTCTGAATAATGCCTCAAAATATCTTCCTTTCCTAAGTGAAAAAGATTGTGATGGCATTTCTGTTAGTGACAAAATTCTAAAGATTTTTCAGTTTAGAATCCCTTACTATGTTGGTCCTTTAAATACTCATAGTGATAATTCTTGGCTTATTAGAGGTAAAGAAAAAATTTATCCTTGGAATTTTGATAAGGTTGTAGATGTTGAAAAGTCAGCAGAGGCTTTTATTACTAATCTAACAAGTAAGTGTACATACTTATTTGATAGGGATGTTATTCCTAAAAATTCAATTCTATATAGCAAGTTTATGGTTCTTAATGAACTAAATAATTTGCGTCTTGATGGTGAGAAACCTGATGTTCAGTTTAAGCAAGATATATTTAATGACATTTTTATGCATCACAAAAAAGTGGCAAGAAAGAGTCTTGTAAATTATATCAAATCAAAGACAGGTGAAACACCTGACATTACAGGAATTGATGGTGACTTCAAAACAAGTATGCGTTCAGCTATTGAACTTTCTTCTTATGATTTATCTTTAGAAGAAAAGGAAGTAATTATTTCTTCTATTACCATTTTTGGTGACGATAAAAAGTTACTGAAAAAAAGATTGAAGAAAAACTTTGCTGATAAGTTATCTGATGATGATATTAAGAAGATAAGCAAGTTAAAATATAAAGATTGGGGAAGATTTTCTAAAGATTTATTAACTGAAATTTATGATTTTGATGAAAATACCGGTGAAGTAAAGGATAATATCATTAATTCCCTTTGGAATACTAATGATAATTTTATGGAACTCTTAGGCTCAAAATATAATTTCCAAAAGAGCATAGAAAATGCTAATAGAGAAATTCAAAACAGTACTTCTATTAGAAAAATGGTAGAAGCATTATATGTATCTCCAAAGATAAAAAGACCTATTTATCAGTCTTTACTTATTATGAAAGAAATTGAGAAGATACAAAAGAGCCAACCTAAGAAGATATTTGTGGAAATGACTCGAAGTGATGGTGTTAAAGGGGATAAAGGACGTAAACACTCTCGTAAAAAGCGTCTTGAAGAACTTTACAAAAATTGCAAAGAAGATTCCGGTGAACTTTGGGAAAGTTTAGAGAAAACACCTGACAATGAATTTCAACAGGATAAGTTGTATTTGTATTACACTCAATTTGGAAAATGTATGTACACCGGAGAAAGCATTGATATTTCAGATTTGTTTAATCAAAATATCTATGATATTGATCATATTTTCCCTAGATCAAAGGTAAAAGATGATAGCCTTGATAACCGTGTATTAGTTAAGAGAACAGTGAACTCTCATAAGGATAATGACTATCCTTTAGATAAGTCTATTAGAGATAAGATGAAATCTTTTTGGTATGTACTTTATTCTAAAGAGTTAATCAGTAAGAAAAAGTTTGAAAAACTTACAAGGTCAACAAGCTTAACAGACAGTGAACTTTCCGACTTTATTGCTCGTCAACTTGTAGAAACTTCACAGTCAACCAAAGCTGTAGCTGATATTCTTAAAATTTTATATCCAAATACTGAAATTGTTTATGTTAAGGCTAGATATGCTTCTGAATTTAGAAAAAAATACGATATGCTAAAATGCAGAACAGTCAATGATATGCACCATGCAAAGGATGCATACCTTAATATTGTTGTTGGTAATGTGTACAATGAAAGGTTTACTCATAATAGAATTAACTTTATAAAGGGTTTGCAGACTAAGAAATATAGTATGAACAAAATGTTTAGTTATGATGTTAAAAATGCATGGATTGCTGAAGATAATTATTCTTTGAATATTGTTAAGAAAACAATGAATAAGAATAATCCTATCTATAGGAGATACTCTTTCGTTCAGCATGGAGCACTTTTTAAAGTTTTACCTCTTAAAAAGAGCAAAGGACAAGCACCGTTAAAGGGAAATTCACCACTTTCTAATATTAACAAGTACGGTGGTTATGATAAGCCAACCTCTTCTTACTTCTCATATGTTGAATTTGAAGGTAAGAAAGGAAAGAAAAGTCGTCAACTTGTTCCTATTGACAGCTACTTAAGAAAAGAATATGAAGGAAATCCTATTCAGTATTTAACAGAAAGATTAGGTCTAGTTAATCCGAAAATTCTTATTCCGGTTGTGAAGTACAATGCTTGTATTGAAATTGATGGATTTAGAATGAATATTAGCAGTAAGTCAAATGGTGGTAAGACAATAGTATATAAATCAGCAATGCTTTTGGTTTTAGGTTACAAAGGTGAGTTGTATGTAAGAAATATTACAAAATTACTTGAAAGCCCTGAAGATCATACTATTACTGAATTTGATGGTGTTTCTTTTGATGAAAACATCGATTTATTTGATTCTTTAGTGAACAAAATGTGTAATACAATTTTAAAAGTAAAGTATTCAGATATGGGAAAAAAGATTAATCAAAAGAGAGATGTATTTCTTTCTCTTGATTTAAGAACACAATGTTTTGTTTTAAATGAAATTTTAAAAATATTACATTGTAACGTTTTAATGGGAGATTTATCGAAAATAGGTCTGGCTAAAAAATCTGGTGCACTTACTTCTAATTCTGTATTAACTGAAATTAAAAATGTAAAATCTATTTACCTTGTTAATCAGTCAGTAACAGGATTATTTGAAAAGAAAATTGACTTGTTGAACATGTAAATTTATTATTTAGGAGAGTAACTATGAGTTGGAGAACAGTAGTAATAACAAAAACCTGTAAACTGGATTATTCTATTGGTTATCTAGTTGTTCGTGATGTTGAAAAAACTACAAAGATACATATTAGTGAAATTAGTATGTTAATTGTTGAGAGTACATCTGTTGCAGTAACTGTTGCTCTCCTAAACGAATTAACCAAGAAAAGTGTCAAAGTTATTTTTTGTGACGAAAAGCATAGTCCTTCATTTGAATTAACCCCATATTATGATAGTTGTAAGTCTAGTCTAAAACTGAAACAACAGATTGATTGGGATGACCATATCAAACAATATATATGGACAAATATTGTTGCAGAAAAAATCAGTAATCAAGCAAAAGTACTAAAGCAATTTCAGTTGCCTCAATATACTCAATTATTACATTATATTGATGAAATTGAATTTAATGATGCTACTAATAGAGAAGGCCATTCTGCCAAGGTATATTTTAATGCTTTGTTCGGTAAGAGCTTTTCAAGAAAAAATGATTGTCCCATTAATGCTATGCTAAATTATGGTTATAGTATTATACTTTCTGCTTTTAACAGAGAAGTTGTGTCAAATGGTTACATAACACAACTGGGATTATTTCATGATAATATGTTTAATCAATACAATTTAAGTTGTGATTTAATGGAACCATTCCGACCTTTTGTTGATTCTATTGTTAAGAAAAGTAATCCGGAAAAATTCGATAAAGAAGAAAAAGTACAGATATACACTTTACTTAACAAAGAGTTGATAATAGATGATCGAAAACAAACTTTTCTTAATGCAATAAAAATGTATTGTAAAAGCGTTTTTACAGCAATAGAAGAACAAAATTCATCTTTAATAAGGTTTCCAAAAAATGAGTTATAGATTTATGAGAGTTTTAGTAATGTTTGATTTACCAACAGAAACATCTGAAAATAGAAGAAATTATACTAAGTTCAGAAAGTATTTAATTAAAAGTGGATTTATGATGATGCAACAGTCTGTTTATGTACGATTAGCATTAAATCAGACAAATGCAAAAGGAATGATTGATAGTGTAAAAAAGAACAAGCCTTCGGAAGGCCTTGTTCAAATTCTTACAATTACTGAAAAACAATATTCAAAGATGGAAATTATTTCCGGTGAGTATTCAAATGATACAGTAGATACTGATGAAAGGTTGTTAATGCTATGAGAATGTTATATAATTTAATGACAGATCCTGTAATATTTGAAAATAGTAATATTAAACTGTTGGTTATTGAAAATAAAATTCAGTTTAGAAATACTATTTTAAGTTTACAGAATGGTGATGAAGAGGGCTTATTTGTGTTTTCAAAGGATTATAAACCATTAGATTTTTCTAAATCAGTTAGATTTATAGATAATGCACTATCTTTTAATTTAGCTGATAAAAAACTTATGAGTAAAATTAATAGTGATTTAGAATTTATTTGTAATTCAAAGTATTTTGATGAATTATCAATGATTAAAGAATTATGTACAAAACTTTGTTATAATCTTTGTGAAGAAAAAGAATTTGATTTTACTTTTAATGATGAAATAGAAACAAGTGCTTTTATAAAACTATTTTCTTTCTCTCCTAATAATGATTCTTCAGGTGTATTAGAAAAACTTTTATTGTATATTAATTTAGTAAATAAGTATCTAGGTATTAAGTGCTTTATTACACATAATCTCTATATTTATTTTAGTAATGATGAGATTTTATCATTTTATAACACACTTATTGCTCACGATATTTATTTAGTGGATATAGAAAATATATATCCAAATCAAATAACTTCTCTGGAAGAAATAATAATAATTGATAAAGATTTATGTGAGGTGATTGACAAATAATATAGAAATGTAATAAAATTAAGTGAAATATCTTATGTTTTTACCATGCACATGTAGTGGGTGCATTTTATTTGAGGTTTGAGAGTAGTGTAATTTCATAAGGTATTAAAACAACAGTAACACTTATCAATCTAAAGCAAGTGTTTGAGAGTAGTGTAATTTCATAAGGTATTAAAACAATCAAATTGTATTTGGCTTAAAGGGAATTGTTTGAGAGTAGTGTAATTTCATAAGGTATTAAAACTACTAGCTAATAAGTCATTAACAGCACCCTGTTTGAGAGTAGTGTAATTTCATAAGGTATTAAAACACAGTTGACGAACTTATTATGAAGGCGCTCGTTTGAGAGTAGTGTAATTTCATAAGGTATTAAAACAAGAGAGATTAGCAAGGTACTCAGACAAGGTTTGAGAGTAGTGTAATTTCATAAGGTATTAAAACAGTAAAGATTGAAGGCAACGCAGAAGACTAGTTTGAGAGTAGTGTAATTTCATAAGGTATTAAAACTTTATTAAAAAAATATATGTAAAATATGCTGTTTGAGAGTAGTGTAATTTCATAAGGTATTAAAACACATTATGTTGTATAATGTAGTAGAATTAAGTTTGAGAGTAGTGTAATTTCATAAGGTATTAAAACGATGATAATGAACAAAAAGGTTCAAGTCGAGTTTGAGAGTAGTGTAATTTCATAAGGTATTAAAACCCTTATAACATATTCATAACCAACAACGCCGTTTGAGAGTAGTGTAATTTCATAAGGTATTAAAACGCAAGGCAAACGCCTTGGTGGTCACAACCCGTTTGAGAGTAGTGTAATTTCATAAGGTATTAAAACTATTGACTTTTATTGACTATTTACAAACTAGTTTGAGAGTAGTGTAATTTCATAAGGTATTAAAACTAACGGTTTTTAATCAGACGAAAGGAGTAAGTTTGAGAGTAGTGTAATTTCATAAGGTATTAAAACTTTCCCTCATCACGGAAAAATGTGGGATAATCAAAAATAAATATTGAAAAAGAGCATAGGAAGCTCCAAAATTGTAGTTGAAGAGACAAACAATGGAGGAGAGAAACCTATGCTCTATTTAGATGATATCAAAGTCAAGGATTTAAAGGAACACATATAGGAATCAGTCCTAAAAAGATAAAAGCATACTGTTTCTGGAAAGCATAAGGTCAGCGCAGACAGTTCGGTGCCCTTATTGTGGAGGCAGTGTGTATATTTATGAAAACGGACAAGTCAAACTCAAAGATATTCCAATATGGAGAGGTACTACACACATATGGAACTTCTTTATCCATAGATATCAATGCAACTGTTGCCACGAAACATTTACAAAAGAAGTACCTTTCAAATATCCAGGAACACGGATAACATACCGAGCAATTACAATCTATTCTGCAAGATCATCACGACCTTGCTGTTTGTTATGCCGTGAAAGAGGAAATGTGCAGACTTTATGAATTGACAGATTACCAACAAGCAGTCGCCGGATGGACAAAATGGTTTCAGGCGACGAAAGAAAGTGAGATTCCCACATTGGTACGGTTTGCAGTTCAAAAAGAAAAACGGCTCCCTGGCTTAGCGACCCATGCCATCTACTCAATCAGCACCGGCAAGCTCGAAGGCTTCAACAACAAGATCAAGGTCGCTAAACGAATCGCCTACGGTTACCGTGATGATGACTTCTTCTTTACCTTGATTCGCTATCTTTCTATT
>ERZ773269.2149-NODE-2149-length-15935-cov-5.270970_pt1 | contig 15935 bp, 16 predicted proteins | sample MGYA00511958_ERZ773269 | MGnify/ENA primary metagenome ERZ773269 (study PRJEB29015, sample SAMEA2737761) | human gut metagenome | biome: human gut; feature: human-associated habitat; material: faeces | place: China | collected 2012 ... | reverse complement strand
TGCTCTACATCTTCGGCTGCGGCATCTACACTGCTTACCGTCAGACTTGGAATCAATTCTTTATCCTGCTGGTGGCCGAGTTCATCTGCTTCATCCTCTTTTTTGGTGCAACTGCCATCACCGAGGGCATCGGGCGTTTCAGTGAGTGGTTGGCCGAACTGTAAGGAACATTTTCAATCTTTTGCCGTCTTCGGGCGGCTTTTTCTTTTATGGGGGTGATTTAGGATGGCCGCAACACGGCTGATCGCGCTGCACAAAAACAAAGGCAAGTCGGTTGCGGCCTGTCTGAAAAGCCGTACAGACTATGTACAGAATCCCGATAAGACTGAGCATGGCGAACTGATTAGCAGCTACGAATGTAGTCCTTTGACGGTGGATGAAGAATTTATGCTGTCCAAACGGCAGTATGAACTTGTCACTGGGCGCAGACAAAAAAGTGACGTGATTGCCTATCAGATCCGGCAGTCGTTCAAACCCGGCGAGATCACCGCCGAAGAAGCCAACAAGGTGGGTTATGAGCTGGCAATGCGTTTCACCAAAGGCAAGTATGCGTTTATCGTTGCAACCCACACGGACCGGGAACACATTCATAATCACATTATCTACAACTCCACTGCGTTGGACAGCATCCGGAAATTCCGGGATTTTTTATTGTCCGGGCTGGCTGTGCAACGGTTGAGCGATCTGATCTGCTTAGAGCATCAGCTTTCCGTCATTGAGATAAAACCCTATCGGGAGCGGCAAAAGCGCACCCTTTATCCACCCAAAGAAAGTAATCGAGATAAGTTGTGTGCCGTAATTGACAACATCCTGCTGAACGAGAAACCTGCAAGTTTCGAGAGCTTCCTTCAAAAGCTGGAACAGCAGGGCTACGAAATCAAACGGGGAAAGTACACTTCGGTCAAAGGAACACGGCAGAAACGCTTTATCCGTTTTCGGACACTGGGCGCAGGATACAGTGAAGATGAAATCAAGGCGGTCATTGCCGGAGAAGCCGAACACCGCCCGCATCAGAAGCAGCCACCGAAAGAGCAGTCGTTCCACCTGTTGGTGGACATTCAGGCAAAGCTCTCCGAGGGCAAAAGCGAAGGCTATGCACGGTGGGCGAAACGCTACAATTTGAAAGAGATGTCCAAGACCCTGATTTTTTTGCAGGAAAATAAAATCGGCAGCATCGAAGAAATGCAGGAGCGTGTGGATGCCGCTACTGCTCACTATCACGAACTGGGCGATTCCATTAAAGCGGCTGAGAAGCGGTTGGCAGAAATTGCGGTGCTGAAAGCGCACATCATCAACTACGCCAAAACTCGACCAGTCTACGATGCCTACCGAAAGACCGGATACAGCAAGCACTTTCTGGAAACACACCGCACGGAAATCACGCTGCACAAGGCAGCGAAAGCGGCGTTTAATGAATCCAATTTGAAAACGCTCCCCAAGGTCAAGGAGTTGGATGTGGAATATTCAAAACTGCTGACAGAAAAGAAAGCACGCTACCCGGACTATCGCAAAGCGAAAGAGGAAATGCAGGAGTTTCTTCGTGCAAAGAGAAACGTAGAACTGTTCTTTGCAGAGGAAAAGAGCAGCACCGAAAAAACGAAGTCCCGATAAACGAAGATAGCCTAGGACCCTTCCCTCATGGAAGAGCCCTAGGCTATCTTTTTTGTTATAAAAGTGTTTGGAACAAACGCGCAGCCTGCATCGCACGATGCGGAACGATAGGGGATTGGGCACAGCCCAACAAGCATTTTGAATTTGGATTTGAAAAATCTGATTCAAAAATCGCGAGTTGGTACCAGCTCGCCCTGCTTGCAGAGTAGCTGCTCCTGTCAACTCCTGCGTCTGAAATTTTCAAGTCACTTCAATTTCGCAAGAATCTCGTCTGCGCTCATGCCACTAGCCAGCAATTTTTTCAGGATATCTTCTGCTTCAGCTTTTTTAGCGAATTCCGCAGCTTTGGCTTCGGCCTTAATCTTTTTGGCTTCAATCTTGACAATTTCCTTGTCGATGGACTTCAGCTCTACCTTCTTGGCTTTCAGATCAGCTTTCAGTGCATCGATATTAGTGGTAATGGATGCGATTTCAGCAGTGACGGCTTCCTTTGCAGACTGCTTCTCAGCAATCTGTGCAGAGAAATCGGTAGTCGTTGTTGCGGTTTTAGCTTTGTTTTTGCTTCCCTTAGGTCTGGACATAGAATAGCCTCCGATATTTTGATAGCTTCAGTATAACACTAGCCGCCTAAATGTACAATCTTTTTATTTATCTGCTCTCAAGTACAAGGAATAATTCAAAAAGTGCCGGCTGCTCATCATCCGTATTATAGACACAAGTGTTTTAAAGAGCCAACAAATAATCATTCGACCTACTTTGCAGCAAAGCGATTATAATATTTTCAATCGCATTCTCTTCAATCAATTCAAACTTATCACATGTTCTCTATTTCCGAAGAAGATACCTCATTAGTTAATCTTGAAATATTTTTATTTGCTAAAATATACACTTTGTTATTGTCTCGATAGGCTGTTGCAAAAATCTTTTTTTCTATATCATATAGTTCTTTTTGAGCTTTTCTTATTTCGTTATCGAAAAGTTCCTTTTTCTTTCCCATAATATCTCCTAAGTAATTAATAGAAAAAAGTCCACTCCTATCTAGAATCTCTTTAACTTCTCCATAACGAGGTTCATCTTGGTATAAATGCACATAAGAAAAATTGATGAAGTCGATAGTATATATTTTTATGGTATCATATGCTTTTTTTCTAAAACTTTCAAAATTCATTTCTCTGTGCAGTAAAAAAGAAACATTGCTATGCATATCCCCCAGTGTATCTTTAAACGAAAATCCATCATACTCCCTTAAGTTCAATATAGTTTTAATTGAAACTGCTTTTAAGCTTGTACATTGAAGTACCATTCTGCCGATAAGATAAGAAATCAATATGCTAATTTCAATGCTTGAATATGCCTCGACATGGTTTACAACTATTGTCGTATTGAAATCTTGTATATTGCTGATAAAGTCATCAACATTACATACCATGCATTCCATTCTTTCCTGTAAATAATCAGATTTTAGTATTTTCAAAAAAGAATTATTCTTTTTCAGAAAAGTACAATAATCAAAGTATGTATACTTGGTGTCATCATTTTTATTATTGAGCAGACCGGATATTTTCTTTTTTATAATTGAAACACTAGATGCATCAGCTATACAATGATCTAAAACGGATACGATATGATAGTTTTCAACATCCTCTAAAAGAACAAACAAAGCCAAAAAGCCATTTTGATATCGTAAATTTGTAATCAATTTTTCGAATCCTTCTAAAAAATAATCCTCAACTACATCAAATTTACAATTCCAACTTTGCAAATTCAGATATGGAATTTCAAGCTTATCTGAAACCGTATATTCTGTGAAAAATAATTTTTCATTGCGTTTTAAAATTTTAGAACGCAAAATAGGATTTTGAATGAGCAGTTTTACGATTTTTGAATTCAAATCTTCTCTTTTATATTGCTTTGAAACAGAATAAGAGAAAGCTATGCATCGATTGATTTTATTGTTGTATATTATATACTGGTTATGGCAACAGGGATATTCTCTTTCCGGAGAAGAGTTGGTATTAATTAGAAAATCGAAGACTTTCTGGTTGCATCGCTGTACTTCATTCAGCACAAACTGAATCTCCATCGAATTGTGCTGTTTGTGCGTCGCTAAATTTTCATTTGATTTGAGCACATATTCGGATAGTTTATAAGGAGTTCTCGCAGTATAAATCATATCAATATTGCATTCTATATCGAATTCCCGCTCAATTCCAACAAGTAGGTTCACCACGGATAAAGAATCTCCACCTGATTCAAAAAAATCGGAATTATAGCCTATATTGATTTCGTTGTTTCCTAAGGCCTCTTTCATAATCGAGATGATTTTGTCTTGAACGGCCTTATTTTCATTTTGTTCATTTTTATTTACTTCAATATTCTGCTTTTCTTTATATCGCCTCCAAATAATGTTGCGATCAATTTTGTTGTTTATGGTTCTTGCCAATTCATCAACAAATTCAAAATAATTTGGAATCATATATTTAGGAATATTCTCATTCATGTACTTGAGCAACTCAACTTTTGTTACTCCTTTTTTTACCACGAAATTTCCAACCAACAGGTTTTCATTGTACACAACAGCAACGTCCATTACTCCTTCAATATCCCGTAATGTGTTTTCAATTTCGTTCAATTCTAATCGTATTCCATGTATTTGAACTTGGTCATCATTTCGCCCATAAAAATACAACATACCATTGTGCATTGCTACTATATCTCCTGTACAATAGCAATTTGTGCTTTTTTCTTTATAAAATCTTTTCTTGCATTCTTCGGCATTATTTACATATCCATCTGTAATTCCGTTTCCCTTTAATACCAGTTCGCCTTTACCATCTTTGTCCTTATTTATAATTTCATACTTGCAGCCCTCGATGCAAGTTCCAATCGGAATTTCCTGTAATTCTAGATTTTTTTCAAATCGATAATATGTTGCATAAACGGTAGCTTCTGTGGGCCCATATAGATTGAATAATCCGAAATCCCACTGTCTCTCTCTCCATATCTCGTAAATTTTTCTCTTAAATGATTCACCTGCAATCATTACATATTTTAATTCTGAGGCTATTGATTCTAGCTCCTGATTACTATAATTGTTTAGCATATTTAAGAATACAGATGGAGAGGTCGCATAATGAGATACGTGATACATACGTACATACTGTGGGAAATTTTTCAAATTTTCTACTAGTGTAAGATCTATTGCAAGTATTTTTCCTCCATTTATCCATCCATATATTTCACTTGTTGAAACATCAAAATTATATGGTGTAGAAAACATATATACCGATGTATCAGAAACTGGACATATTTTTTGTAAACCCGACAAAATGTATACTAGATTTCCATAGTTTACAGAACAGCCTTTTGGTTTTCCCGTGCTTCCAGATGTAAAAAGAACATAAACTTCCGATGTGTTATCATATGTTCTACACTCTATTTTTGAACTGCTGGTATAAGACATGCACTGCTCAACGTCCAAAGAGTCGGTGGGTGTGTATTTCCAAGGTTCATCTGTAATAATCAATTCTACGTTTGCTTCTTCAACTATGATTTTCTTATTATTGGGCATTAGCTTCTTTGATATGGGAACATAGCTACAACCAGCCTTTAATACAGCTATAATCGAAATGATTACTAAAGGTGAATGATTCAAGTATAGTCCTACTCGAATATGTCTTTTTTTGCATTTATTAACTATTTTTTTCGCGATTGCATCCGAGTAAACATCTACATCACTATATGAATAATCTCTATCTAATCCATATATCATGACTTCGGAATTTTTATTTTGAGCCAATTTTCTAAACTCTACTCCAATATTCCCATTAAATTCAATCATAAACTATCCATCCTTTTTCGAAAATTCTTTAGAATTCTTTTCATATTCTATAATCAATTCAAGAAGTACGTGATGTTTTTTTCTTCAAATTTCATGGTCTTTGAATTTAGAATATGAAGACTACAATTTGAAACCTTGAACGGTTTTTCCCTATTTGTCCATGCCATATTGTTTATAATATAATAGATAATATTTATAACTCCACTATGCGTCACCACTATAATGTTGCTTTCAAAATCTTCATACATTTTGGTGAAATCGAAAAACCACTTCTGAATTCTATCAAAAAACTCCCTTGGAGATTCTCCATTAGGATACTTTTCATCCATTCTTAGTGTGTTAAAATACAATCCCGGATACTTTATGGAAGCCACTTCATTTTTCATTCCTGCTAATTCACCATTATTCATTTCTCTTAGTCGCGCATCTACATGAAAAGGAATTTTCAATTTATACGATATTGCTTTTGCAGTCGATACTGTTCTTGGCAAGTCACTTGACACAATTTTAGATATATCAAAAGTCCCTTTCTGAGAATACAAAAATTCAGCCAATCTCATCGCTTGGATTTTTCCTTCTTCTGTCAAATCCATCGTGCTCCAGCCACCTCTATAGTTGCTATCATCTTTTCCGTGTCTTACAAAGATTATTTTCATAATGCTTCCTCCGTAGAATTTTCACTTTAGCATTTCCATCGCGTCAATTACTAGTATCTTAACTGTTAAAATTCACTTTTTACGGTTGTTCACTTATTTAGTTGAACTTCTCATAACTTGGCATGTTGAAACTTGCGCTCCTTTAATAGTATCTGATACAATTACATCTACATCATGTAAGAAGTCCTCCAAATCTTTTTTTTCATCATTTATGATCACATAGTCTGCTATTTCCTTGCAATTTGATGCCTTATGACTTTCTTTAAATGCATCTTTCATCTTCACGCTTTCTAATACCTCCTTATATGATATCCCCGAAATGCCTTTCTCAAAAGCCTCATAACATTTTTTATTATACTCTCTTCTGGCTCTAATCTCAATTGGGGCCTCAATATAAATATTTGCACACTTATTTCCAAATTCCCTTTTTAGGAAACTACCAAACGGGGCTCTATAAAGACTTTCTATAGATACACGTTTTATATTATCTTCTTTTAAATGTACAATTAATCTTAAAACGAATTCCTTAAATACGTCTTCGCTTTTATCTTGATATAACTTAATAAAATGCTCGTCCTTTAAACCAGAAGATATATCTATGCCTCTTGCACTCATCATCTCTTTTTCGATTTCAATTATTTTATACCGTTTAATTTCAAATGGACTAGATGCCATTCTGATTCCTGCAGATGATTTGCCACATTCACTCAATCCTGAAAGCGTAAAGATTGCATCGAGATACTTTTTTTCCTCTGAAAAATTTTTTCCATCTAAATAATTCATTATAAGTTTTTTTCCTTGTATTCTATATCAATAAGTTTCATTCGTTTTCTAAAATGTTTGGTCGGTAAAAATTAGTTCAAATCTCTTTTAGTGTTGCTACATCAATAAATTTTACTATTTTTGGTTACTAACATAGCTAATTACTTTTATCGAGAATTCTTTGACGCTTGAAAAGTTGTATTCATGCGTAACAACATTTGCTTCAATAGTATTCACCCCAGTTAGGTAATCAAACAATTCCATAACAGATCTATATGATTGCGGAATAATGTTATATGTATCTATTAGATAGACCTTCATAACAAGTACCGTTAACTTAAATATCTCTTTCTGGCTTTGCTCTGTAATACCATCATCCAGTAATCTCTTCAGTTTATGTATGGTTTCCGGAATCACCATCTTGTTTTTTTGCTTCAAATTTTCAAATGAAATGGATAAACTAGATGGCACTGCACCATATAGTAGAGAAGTGATTCTCCCAGAATTATAGGCATATATTGAATATAGCGATTTCGCATCGATCAATCTGTTCTCTACTTCATACTCGGAAAAAATGGTATATCCAGTCTTAATATCAAATTGCTTTAAAAATCCACTTAACTGCTGATTTTGTTCAAAACTATAGTATCGCACCAATAGTAATATATCCATATCACTCCAATTTTGTATATATTGATTTCTACTGATGCTTCCCCCTACTAACAATGCTATCAAGTCGTCTCCAAATAAACATCTTACATAATTCAAAATTTTATCGAGTTGTTGGAGTTCTTTCTTCGGCAACTTAAGTTGTTCCAGTTGTATGCATGTTGAATTTCCTGAGAATCTCTTATCTTTCCATTGAATAGAATCTATTATTGCTCTTGTTGTTTCATCTATGGAGCAGCTTGTACTAATTTTATGCGTAAAATAGCCGATATTATATAGCCATTTCAGAAATGTTTTTTGTAATATTTGATATCGTTGATATAGAGCAACTTCATCGGGTGAGTAGTCACTATTATTCCTTTTATAGTTGTATCTCTCGTTTTTGACTAGAAGGATTCGTTCTTGTTCCAATATCTGAATTCCGTGCTGCTTCTTTTTTTTCTGAAGTAGCTCATATGCATCCTTCTTGGATAGTCCTTTGATAACTAAAGTCGCCCAAACTCTAGCATCAAATGTAGCGATTCCCTTGTCTAATATTGCATCGTTTCTTAAATTTGAAAATCCCGCTTTTATCGAAGAATATATTTCATCGCAGAATTCTTCGCATTTTGAAGTATTGAACCACCATTCATGAAAACAACATGGACTTAGACACTCAATTTCTCTCGATAATTTAATAGTACTATATGCGAACCATGTGTCTCCATACTTTTTTGTTATGTTTTTTATTTGAGTTGTTTTTCCGCAATCGTCTAATCCATTTAATGAAATTATCATAAGTTTTCCTCCACAATTCTAAATGTGTTATGAATGATATTCTACAAGGCATTACCAAATAAATCAGATCGTTTTAATTGAATCAACAACATCTGAAAAATCCATTTGCTTCATTTGATGATAGAAAAAGTGAACAAGATATATGGTATAGATTTTATCTATTGTTTCATATTTTTCAATGTCGAATATCGTAAGGAATCTCATTATAATATAGTATAACAAAGCGGAATTGTTATATTCCAGTCCCTGCAAATAGAGTTTGGCGATTGCTTTCCTCTTCTTTTCGGTTTTTGGATAGCTGTTGATTTTCAATATATCTTTTCCATCAAAAAAATCAAGTAGAATACTGGGAATCATGTCGCATATTTTTTCATGCCCACAATATGATTCTCTATGATATTTTGGGCTGTAATATAAATCAATAAATAGCAATGAGATCGAAAACACTGCAACCTCTGCATCTATATAGTTATACCCCGATGTGACAAAATCAAAAAATACAGGCTTTATTCCTATATTCATTGTATTTAAGTCTCCATGTGATAGGACACATCTATATGTTCTCTCGCTCTCAAAATGATTTATACACTCCTTAATAATATCTTTAGTCTTTAATGATTTATTTAACCCGATATCCACTTTTTTCTCCGTCCATGAGTAATTCAAATATTTTTTTAATCTACTTTCTACTCTGCCCTCGAAAAATTTTTGCATCGGATATGAATTTCTCATTTTCACATTACGATAGTTTGACTTTATACATTTCAAAAAATCGAAAGGCTCGGAAGAATCGTCTGATATAAGATAGTCGTTTAGCAATCCTCTTCCCGGACTAATACTATCTTCATATTTATATATAATCGCACCACAATCATTGAATATCACCGCAAAAATAAGTTCGGGAATTGGAAATTTTGAATACATTTGATAATAGCCCTGCAACTCCATGAAATATGACTTGATTTCCTGTACTTTATAAAAACATTTCTTATTGCCTATTACGATTATTCCGTTTATAGAATTGTTCTGCTTGTTTTTTGTCAAAATGTTTCCATTGACCATTTGCTGTAAGGCCGTTATTTTGAAATTATCGTTTACTTTAATGTGTGTACACTTGTCATTCATCCATACATCGTTAAACATCCATCTCATGTTTTAGTTCAACCCCATTAAAACAATGGGATTCCTCCTCACTGTAAAGTAATGATTTTTCGAGTGTTGGGTGATATTATTATAAGTTGACTTCTGTATTCATATCTACTCAGTGCGATTTTTGTACTGCGTTTCTTTTTTATAAAATATTCTTAATCCTGCTAATGATAAAAAAACAATCCCCGTTCCCACATTTGTAAAACTCGTTATAGAGGGTGTTTTCATAATAGAGGAAAAGACAAATGAGCCTGCTGGCATAAACATAGTGGCAACTGTAAAAATTACGCTAAAAACTCTACCCAAGTAATCTTCGTTAACACAAGTTTGTACACAAGTCATAAAATTGATATTAAACATTGTCAGAAAAATTCCGAACATGAAAAAGGGCAAAAGGCAAATTGCTATATTTTCAGTTGATTTGGATATTGGAATAAGTAACAATGGTAATCCAGTCAATCCCAAAAATACTGTTAATGCAAAACTGTTTTGCATAACTTTATGTGGAAGCTTTGCATTTATAGATGCTCCTAAAATCCCTCCCATTGCTTCTACAATCAATACTTTACTATAAAATCCATCGCAATATATTATTTCTGTATAGGGTACTAGAAGATCATATCCAGCGAGGAAAAAATTCACAAAAGCCGAAAGGACAACTAGATGGAAAACTTTTTTTTCACCCAATAAATATTTCACACCCTCCAAACTATACAAAAGAATATTTTTTCGCTTTCTGGTGTTCTCAGCTATACTATTACTATTGTGCTCGTGCGTTATTAAAAGAGTCTCTGTTCCAGCAGAAATTGCAAATGTAATTGCATCAATTAATAACGCCCCTCTTGTACCGACCACCTTCACGAGTGCAAAACCAACAACCGGGCCTACCAATTTTATTAAATCGATTCCAGCATTAGAAATTGAGTTGAAAAAGCCAATCCTATTTTTATCTACTATTTCTTTAGTAATCGATTTAAATGTAGGTGAACTAAATGAAAAAACAAGTGCCAATAATGCATTTGCAATGACGAGTGCAATAACCATGCAATCCGAATTCAAGAAAAAACTTGCAAAAAAGCAGATAATGGCACTTAAACAATCAGAAACAATTATAATATTCTTCCGTTTTCCCAAATCTGCAATCACTCCACCTATTAGATTAAAAAAAATATTTATCACCACTTGTGAATTTTGATAAAGTGCAAGAATCCACATGCTATTTGTAAAATTTGAAACAATTGCAATACTATTCACATAATCAAAAACAATATCTCCTATTTTAGATGTCCACTGCCCCAAAATTAGCAGTCCCTCATTGCGGCTTATTTTTTTCATTTTACTTTTCCTTTCGGTGTTACAAATTCTCGAAATTCTTATCATCTAATCATAGCTACATCTAATATATTGCATGTTTCAAGCGCGATGTCGACAAATTTGTCACCAATCATTGAAAAGGAAGCACCAAGTCGTGTCATCATCTTACTCCGTTCAAGTCAATATGTATTTGAGAAAGTATTTACTAATATATAGGAGCTTCACTCTGCTTCTCCCTTACAGTTCACATCCCTGCTTAGTAGACACTTTGCAAAAAAAAGCTACTTTTCAACATGAGGCGCAGCATTAGGTGCTGCGCCTCATGTTGAAAAGTAGCTTTTTCATAAACAAATCATCCGAAAGATTTTATAATATCATGGATGATTTTCATTTGATTCTCAGAAAAATTTTTTCCTCGCTGACTAGGAACTAGATATTCTTGTTGTATTCTCCTTAAGAGATCACATTGCTCTTTAGTAAGTCCAGAAAGCGGAAGAACATTTACTGTTTCTAAATTCAGTAGTTCATCAGTAGAAATTCCAAACAGAAGTGAAATACTAACAAGAACATCCAATGGAATAGCATGAGCGTCACTTTCATAACCGCTAATTGTAGAAATGGACTTGTTCAGCCGCTTTGCAAGTTCAGATTGTGACCAGTTTCGACTTTCTCTCAAGTTTTTTAGCTTTTCACCAAGATAATGCTCCATTTCTGTTCACTCCTATCCTATTAGAGTGTACTATTTGCATATTCGATATAATCGTACTATAATTATTAGAATGTTCGATTATGTCGAATTTCATTGACTTGCGAAAGGAGTTGCGTTATTTTGAATGACAAAAAGATCATCAAATTGCAGTGGAGGATTGGCAAAATGAGAATTTTGATTTGTGATGATGAGCAAAAGTTGATTGACTTAGAGCTTTCTATTCTTCAAGAATATTGTCGGTCCACTAACATCGCTGCAACATTTTTTACATTCACAGATTCCCTAAGTGCTGGAAATATAGGTGAATTTGATATTGCGTTCTTAGATATTGATATGGAGAAACTAAATGGAATTGAGCTGGCTCGAAAATTGCGATCAAAAAACCCGACTTCCATTATTATTTTTGTTACAAACTTCATTCAATACGCCCCTGAAGGCTATGAAGTAAATGCTTTTCGTTATCTATTAAAGTCTGACATTCCTTACAAGCTCATTCCATACTTTGTGAATTCGCTACAAGAAGTTATTAATTCTCGTAAAACCGTTACTTTTTCGATTAGCGGCGAGTCAATAGATGTTCAAACCAAAAACATTTTATACCTGGAATCCGACAAGCATATTATTGTTATGCACTTAATTAATGATGCACGGACTGAGTATCGCTTTTACGGAAATATGGCGGTTCTTTCTGACAAACTTCAAAATCTAGGCTTTCTACGTATACATAAGAGCTACCTAGTAAATATGGAATACATTGAGCTCTTTCAATATGAAAAAGTTTATCTAAAAAGTGGTGTATGTGTTCCATCCAGTGAAAAAAAGCATAAAGAATTGAAACAGCTATACTTAAAATGGAGGGGAAAAAGTCGATGGGAACTTTCTTAAGTCTTTGTTATACCGCTGTTGATACAATATGTTTGATTTTATTTTTAGATGTTTTTGAGCAACGTCGCTTTGACGGATTAAAATTCCACCTCCATGTATTGGAATATGTACTTCTGAGTTGTTGGATTCCTTTAATTCTTTCAATCATTGTTGGACACAATCAAGCACTAAAAATTTTAATCATTTTACTGATCGATTTCATAATCGCCAAAAGGTTATATACAGAAATCTCAACTGCTATACTCTGCTTCTTTGTTAGCCTTGAATATTTATTATCATACTGCTTATCTTTCACTGTTGGAATGACATGCAGTGTAATTTTTGGAATGGATTCTAATACATTTCAAGCTTCACCTATCTGCGTAATGATTTATGGTATAATCGCTTATTCTTTACAGCTATTTTTAGCACTAATGTTCCGAAAAATCATGCGCCCCAGAAGGTTTGGGAAAAATCGACATTCTCTCCGAATATCACAAATAATTATGTACGGGTTATTTCCAAGTGCTTCGTTTATGGTATTGATTGTTCTACTCTATATATCCACCGGAAGAAATGTATCAGAAGCTATACTAGCATTTACTTGTGGATTGATTATTGCTGCAAATGCAGCAATAATCTTTCTTCTAGAACGTATGGAGCAGGCTATGGAACGAGAGCAACAGCTATTTTCATTGGGACAGCAACTTGAGGTTCAAGTACGGAGCATGGAATCTGCCAGCAAACTTTTTTCGGAACAACGCAAAAAAGTACATGATTATCGCTCACATCTCAACACTCTTCGTGTGCTTTTGCAGAACCATGAATACGAGCCAGCAGAAGTCTATTTGAACTCAGTATCCAAGCAACAAACCGAACGACTTTTTTTGGTAAATACTCATCATTCGATTTTGGATGCATTATTTAATACGAAAGCGTCAGAGGCAATTCAAGAGGGGATTGAAATTGATTTCAGAGTAAACGATTTATCAATGTTGCCATTTGAAGCAGCTGATATGGTTGTACTGCTTTCAAATTTGCTAGATAATGCAATTGAAGCCAATCGATCATACTGTGGAAGTAAGAAGATTCATGTAACAGCATTATGGAAAAAAAGCTTTTTATTTTCTATTCGAAACACCTCAAATCCTGTCAGAATTGAAAACAACACTATTCAAACGACCAAACCTGACCCCCAACTTCATGGTTTTGGACTTTCCAATGTGAAGCTTATCCTTGAAAAATATAATGGTGATTTCACTATGGATTATGAGGACAACTGGTTTCAATTTACTGGAGAAATTTCACAATAACCGATTTTGTGACAGAAAAAACCTACTTGATGACAAAAAAGTTGATTTATTTGCAAACTCAAGGTATTTAATTTATAAACTTTCAAGCATGGGAGTATGGATTGAATGAACCTCATTGCAACACACTTGGCAAAAAGGTTTTTGAAGAGGGAGCTAATTGCAGAAGAATCTCTTGAGTGGTGCATTTACGGAATCGAAAAAAGACTGTCAATGTTCACTACATGGACTCTTTTAATCTTATTGGGGAGTTACTGCTTCGGCTTTCGACGAACTATATCTTTTGCTGTTTGTTTTGTTACATTAAGAAAATATTCAAATGGGTACCATGCAAAAACGTATATCCATTGCTTATTGCTTTCTTTAATTCTCCAATCAGTTTCCATGATACTCATCAAAGCTCTCCCTACTAAATTTTTTGGGTTTGTTTGGATATTCTCTGATTTTGTGATTCTCAAAATTGCTCCTGTTAATAACAATCAATTACATTTAACGCAGTCAGAATTGTCTGCTCTAAAAAAACGAATCCCCTATGTGCTTTTTTTCGTCAACCTAACATGTATAATCTTAAGGTCACCACCAATTGAAAAAACACTTTCTAATGAGCTGGAAGGATTAACAGCTGCAATGTTATCAGATGCCTTGACGCTGCTAATCTTTGTATTAAAGAAAATATATGGGAGGATTATCCATGGAAATGAAAGTAAGAAATCTAATGAAAAAATCTCTTGAAAAAATGATGAAAAAAGATATGGAAGTCTGGCCGCCTGAGTGTTCCGGTTGGTTGTATCAACCGTGTCGTCCCAAATCACAGCTTATTAAAGATACTGACCCTCCCAAAAATCGATAACTTCATCAATTTTGTTTTTATTTTGAGGCTTTCTTAGACTCAAGGAAATCGCATTTTGAGTACATCATGCTAGACTTTAAGCCTAGTATGATGCACTTTTTGTTTACACTACGTTTGAGGAAAGCTATGCCGATTATCAACTTAAAGGAACACTACCCCACTGCGCATCCAAAAGACTTTTTTGTAGAAGTATCTGATGAAGTCCATCAGTTTCTCTTGTCTATGAAACGCAAAGAGGATGCTTTTGCCAGACAGGTGAGCCGTTACCACGCATATCACTCGCTAGACGATCCCGCTTTTTCTGCTGAGTCGTATCTTCTTGTGCCCACTCCAACACCTGCGGAGATCATAGAACGGCAACAGCATCTTGTGAACATCAACCATACAATTTTAGCTTTGTCTCCAAAACAAGCAAAGCGGTGCTACGATTACTTCTATTGTGGGATTTCCATGCCAAGCATAGCCGAAAAAGAGGGCACAACAGTAGGAAGTGTCTCGGGAAGTATTAAATCTGCTTTAATTAACCTCAGAGAAAAATGCAATTTGTTCATCAAGCCCTAACTTTTACCTGTTTTTTGTCCTATATAGTATAGGGATGTTTTTCTCTATCACGGAAAAGTGCAACCGCATTTTCCATGCTCCGCCCGCCTTGCCATCATCGACAAAGAAAGGACGAAGAAACATGAAAAGGAGATTGATCGAGTACCAACCGAACCCCGGCAACCAAAACTTGGTCCGCCGCCGATTGCATCTTTGCACTCTGACCTTATGGCGCAGCTTGCGACTGCGTTGCTCTGTGGTCGGAGGGCTGGCTTATGTACTTTGACTCTTACATTACAGGAAAACGCATCCAGCAGCTGCGCAAAACCAAAGGCTTAACGCAAGAACAATTTGCCGCAAAGCTGAATATCAGTGACCGCCATTTGGGAAAGATCGAACGAGGGGAAGGAACTGCTTCCATAGATTTGTTGGTAGAAGTAGCCATTTCACTGAACACCACTCTGGACTTTTTGATTCTTGGCGTATTGGACACTCCACGGGAAAGAGAGCTTAATGCACAGATCAAAAAGCAGCACCAGAAAATCCAGATTATCAAAAATAAGCTGAGCAATCTTATTGACGAACTGGATGCATCTGTATAACCACCATAAAGAAGTCGAGAAGCGATTCTCGGCTTCTTTTTTTGCGCCATTTTTTCGACGAATCTACGAAAAATCGGAACTGGCAGTTCCAGTTTTTGAGAAAAATCCGCTCAAAAAAGTGGCAAAACCAGAACTACCAGTTCCTTAAAAAGACAGTGTTTCTACGATAAACTATTGTCACAGCAAGGGCAACACCCCAGACGGGGAGATACCCGAAGCTGTAAGACGTACCTTGAAAACTGAATATCATTCCCTCGGACAAAACAATGAAACTTCCGTAA
>ERZ773269.2144-NODE-2144-length-15974-cov-18.127521_pt1 | contig 15974 bp, 10 predicted proteins | sample MGYA00511958_ERZ773269 | MGnify/ENA primary metagenome ERZ773269 (study PRJEB29015, sample SAMEA2737761) | human gut metagenome | biome: human gut; feature: human-associated habitat; material: faeces | place: China | collected 2012 ... | reverse complement strand
GTTGTTTTTTCTTCTTTAGTAAGAAACTCGATGTAGTTCATATTTTGTCTCCCTGTTTATTTATTCGTACGCCTCGATAGATATCCTGCAATCTCCGATAAGCTTGTTCATTGATAGAGTCTTCTTTGAGACACTTTTGTATCCACTGACATATCTTTGGATAACGACTCATGCCACATAAAATATTTCGTAAAGAATGGGGTACGGAAATAGACACCCCTGAAGTACTGATAATTTGTCTCAGTATTTCAGCTTCATCATTTATGATGGTATCCTGTTGCTTTTTGAAATTGATTCTCCAGACAATATCAAGTCCAATAATAACTTGAACACTTACGCCGTAAGATAGTCCATCTAATTCAATCTGCTTGTCCGCAAACATTTTTCTCCTATCTACAATACGGTTATTATTAAATTTAACCAGCTCACCATCAAATGTTGACTTGAAAACTAATGTTTTGTTATCTGGCAGTATATTTGTTTCACCAGGATTAATCTCAGAACCCGAGAGATCTGTTACGGATATTTCCGGTTCTAATCCATCTTGGATAAGCCGCTCTTTCCAAAAATAAGTATATTGCAGTGCTTGGGTACGCCCTACCGATATCAACTGTTGTCTACCCGAGCAGTAAACCTCATATAGTTTTGGATAGAGGACATCATAATTTAGCCGTTTGACCAATGCAGAAGGAAATGTTTTAACTGTTGCTATGTTACCTTCAACAAGCACATACATACTCTCCTGACTATGGTTTACTATATAATTTCCTTCTGTAAATAGTGGCCATACTGGCTGTAAAGAAACGGGATGATCGGTCAGACGGCAGTGAAAATCAAGGAAGAAACGAGCTGCTTCCTCACTAAATGTGGAGGCAGATACTACGTAAAGTGCCCATGGTTCCCCGCCAAACTGTTTTTGAACAATTTTTTTAATTTGTACGCTATCGGAAGATTTTCTATAGAAATATCCGCGTTTTAACAAATAATACTCTTTCTCAATCTCAACATCAGCATCATATGTGAGCTTCTTACCAGAAGTCTTTTCAAACAGCGTTCCTTCTGGATCAATTCCGTTAATCTCTGCAGGCCAAAATTCCAGCAGTTTACTACTTCCATTTTTTAAATTGAGGAGATATTTTTCGAATGGTCTTTCACCTATGGGGACATATGTAATACTTTCACAATTCAATCGTTCCTTTGCAAACACATAAGATATACCGGTTACTCCTTTAGGCTTGATTTCTACGCAAAACTCTTTACTGAGTGAACTAATTGGTGCACGAAGCAAACCGAGTTCAAATCTAAATGATGTTGCAAATATATCTGTAATACGAATGGGCAAATCGTGTTCCTGTGGACTATAAGATATTGAATAACCAGATTCGAATGTACGTTCAGGGCAATTTTTGCTTTTTTCATGAGCACTATGTCTAAAATGACGTGTTTGAACACCGCTATCAGTCAGCGTGACATACTGACCACAGAGTTCACACATAAACAACCCACTGTGAGCAGATACAGTTCCACCAGGATGCATTTTTGCAGCTTGTTCTGCCGTAATTCGCTTCCAACCATTGCCCGACCACATGCAAACATGTGTTAATGAAGCCATATACAATTCTCCTTGTTTATACTTAGTAAGCTACCTGTGATATTTATACAAAATACTTATTTATTTTCTATACAAACCACTTTATATAGTAGTATACTACTTTTCGAATTTTAAGAAAACACTTCAAAGAAGAATACCTACAACAACTTATTCAGGCAAATTATCTGTCATTGAATTACTAAATTTTCATCAATATTCGGCTTATTGAAAAGACCATCTATCGTTCTTATCAAGCAATTTGCTTTATCATCCCCTGTCCTACCTCACAATTCTCTTAAACTCACTCTTCTCATACACTGCCGCCACCTTCCCCTGCTCCACGACGAGCAGTCGGTCCGAGATATCAAGCGTATCGGAGATACTCGCGGTGATCATGAGTATCGCCGTCCCCTGTTTCTGGATCTGGCGCAGCACATTTAAAATTCTCATGCGGCAGAACATGTCGCCCTTTGCGAGCGGCTGGATGCAGACCATGATCCGCGGACGCAGAAGATTCATCTTATGATAGAGCAGGGCAAACTGGTCTTCCTGCGGAATATCGCGCACACAGGGCGCGTCGATCACCGGCCCCACGAGCGGCAGATATTCTGAATGGATGCTCCTATAGATCTTCCCCGGAATCAGGCTTTTTTTGAGTTTTCGGTCTAGGAGAAATGTCAGGTTCTCCATGTAGCTCCCATCCAGAAACAGCAGCCGGTTTACCCCGTCCGCCGGGATCACGGCGATCCCCTCATCGAGATAATCCGCCGCTTTTTTCTGCGTGTAGGTCACATGTTCCACTGTGATCCATCCTGATCTGCACCGCTTCTTCCCGGTCATCAGATCCATCATGTCCCCTGCGATCTTATTCTCCTTGTCGAGGATCGTCATACACTCACCGCGGTGCAGGATGAAGCGAAGACCATTTAAATTTCCGACTCCCACGGTGTGAAAGTGCAGGATCCCGTCATCCTCGGCATCCTGATCATTCTCCGTGGACATGATCTTCCATTCTGAGATGTACGGTGCCATCTTTTCGTCCGTCATCTCATCCCGCTCAAAGACCTTGTAGATGTGACCGTCCGAAAAAAGTGCGGTCCGGTCCGCGATCTTAAAGAGCTCCTGGTGGTGGTTTCCCACATAGAGCACGGAGATCCCCTCTTTCCGGATCTTCTTTAACATCTGCTGGAACTCGAAGAGCTCATACTGGCTCAAATAGTTCGCCGGGTTATCCACGATAATGAGATGACAGCCCGAAAGCAGCGCCTTTCCGAGCTCCACAAAGCATCTCTCAAGCTCTGTCAGGTTCTCCACTCTCTTTTCCAGGTCCACTTTCAGCCCTTTTTCCTCAAAAAAGCGGACCGCCTGGCTAAAGATCACCTGCTCATTGATAAAATATTTCCGGAAACCTTCCCGCAGGATAAAAAGGTTGTCCACAACGCTGAGTCCCTGCACGAGATGGCTCTTCTGCTCGATCAGCGCCACCTTGTTGGACCCGCCGCTGCTGTAGGCGTAGCTATTTACAACGTTTCCGTCATACCACACGGATCCCAGGCTGATCGGATCGTTCCGGCAGATCAGATCCACCATCTCTTTCTGGCCTTTCCGGTTCCGAGCCACTAGGCCAACGATCTCCCCGGCAAACATCTGGAATTCCAGATCATCCAAGAGCAGCTCTCCGTCCCGTTCAAGATCGACATGCGATATTCGAAGAAGTTCTTTTCTCATCGCCATCCTCCCTGACGATCCCCGTCGCGCACCAGCGGAAGCTCCACTATGACATCAGTTCCGATCCCCTCTTTGCTGTAGACATGGATTCCGTACTCCTCGCCGAAGAGGAGCCTGATCCGCCTGTTCACGTTCACCACCGCGATCCCGCCGCGGGCCGGCTTCTTCTCCTCCTCTTTTTCCGGGACATCTGTCTCCACATCAAGACGGCGCAGTTTTTCATTCAGTTCCTTCAGTTTTTCGTCCGTCATTCCGCGTCCATCATCGGAAATTCTGATGTAGAGCCGTTCCTCACTCGCACTGATCCGGATCACAAGATGACCTTTTCCGATCTTTCGCTCGATCCCGTGGTAGATGGAATTTTCCACGATCGGCTGCAATGTCAGCTTCGGAAGTTTGCACTGCAGAAAATCCATCTCCGTGAAATCGTCGTCCGGATCCCGGTCATACTGGATCTTCAGGTCCAGTTTGGAACCGAATCGGAACTGTTGAATATAGTAATAATTCTCGATATTGGCAAGTTCGTCCTCCAGCGTCACGAGATTTTCCAGGTTTGAGATCGTGTAGCGGAAGAAGGTCGCCAGCGCCTCCGTCATCTCCGCGATGCTGTCCAGCCCCGCGATCAGCGCCTCACTCCGGATCCCCTCCAGCGTGTTGTAGAGGAAATGGGGATTGATCTGGTTCTGAAGCGCCAGATACTCCGCCTGTTTCTTCGAGATCGCGATCAGGTTGTTCCGGTCGATGATCTCGTTCAGGCGCAGGACTGCCTGCTCACTCTCCGGTGAAAACGGATAGCGGACCTTAAAAAGGTCCTCCATGACATAGCCCATGACAAACTGCTCATAGATCTTCCGAGTCTCCCGGTATGGGATCAGCACCGTCCGGTAGACGATCACCGCCAGAGCAGCGGAAAGCGCCGTAAATACAGCCGGGACCATCAGGGACTGCATTTCCCGGATGCACACCACCCACATTCTCACGAGGAATGCCCCGATCAGCCCGGCTGCGAGAAGTGCACACCATTTGATCCGGACGGACAGGTAATTTTTCTCATCGGTATATTTCTTCTCCATCATGAGTACAGCTTTCTGTATTCCTTGGGCTTTAAACCCGCATATTTTGTAAAGGTCTTCGTGAAATACCGCACATCGCTGTAACCGACCTTCCCGCAGATATCGGCCACCGTGTCATTTGTCTCCTTTAAGAGCTTTTTTGCCATGTCCATGCGAACCTTCGAGAGGTATTCCAGAAACGTCATCCCCGTATCCTTTTTAAAGATCGTGCTAAGGTATGTCGGGGAGAGATCCACAACCTGACTGAGTTCTTCCAGCGTCAGCGGCTCTCCAAAATGTTCTTCCACATACTTTTTCACCACGCGGATCGGGCGGTTTTCATCCTGCCGCTTTAACCTTGCTGCCTTCTCATAGGAAGTCGTGATCCGTCTCGTCAGATAATCGAAAAGCTCCGCCGCATCTGCACAGTTGTCGGCACTGACGCTGAAGTTCTCCATAAAGTTCTCTTCCACCGGAAGGCGGTACTTTTTCATAAAAAACAGGTACTGGTTGCAGATCTCCTTCGTCATCTGAAGGATCTCATGACCGCTGATCTCCTTTTCAGCCAGCATTTTCGTTTTCAGATAGATCAGTTCTTCCCGCACTGCAAAGGAATCCAGACTCTCCAGCGTGTGGGCGATCCGGTCATTAAATTTCGCGAAGATCTCACTGTCCGCGAAGGACTCCCCGCTTTCGATCTTTCCTTCCATCAGCTTTCCCGTTCCTGCGAGCAGCCGCTCCTCGATGAGGAGTCTGGCATTTTTCAAGGAACTGCCGATCTCCGGGAGACTTCCCACGCCCTCTCCGAGTGCCAGTGTCACCGACAGGTTCTTTAAAATATCCCCCTGGACCCGAATCTCCGAGAGCAGGGCTTTCATCTGTCTCCGGATCTGCATCCGGTCCTCTGCGTCATAGTTCAGCAGAAAGAAATGGAATCCGTTGAGCTCCGTATTCTCTGTCTCCATGACATAGTCTTTTAAAAATCTTTCCGCCGCAGACTGGACTTTCTCCGCCATAAACTGGACATTCTGCTCCTCGTCGCAGACACGACCGTCCAGTTTTAAGATGGCGATGCAGAATTCCCCCGGCTCAAAACGATAGTGAAATTCCCGGTTGATCTCCAAAAGCGGCTGCGACAGGGTCTCCTTATTTCTTCTCCCCACAAGATCCTGTAAAAAGGCCTGTCTCAGGTTCTTCTCATCGCTTCTGATCGCCAGTCTGGTCTTCTCCTCCTGGCTCAGCTGCTCCGTCTGCACCCGGAAACGGGTGCTGAGGCGTTTTAATGTCTCCGTCAGCTCGTCCTTTTTTATCGGTTTTAAGAGATACGCGTTCACCCCGTACCGGATCGCCATCTGCGCGTATTCAAAATGGCGGTAACCGCTAATGATCACAAACTCTGCCTCCGGAGCTTCCTCTTTTCCCAGCCGGATCAGGTCCAGCCCGTCATATCCCGGCATCCGGATATCCGTGATCACGATATCCGGGTGAAATTCTTTTATTTTTCCCAACGCCTCGATCCCGTTCTCGGCAACTGCGACAACCTCCATCCCAAGCGCATCCCAGTCCACAAGCTTCTCGATCAGCTGGCACACCTTGCTCTCGTCGTCGGCGATCAGTACTCTCAGCATCCGCAATTCCCCCCTGTTTCCCCCGAAAGTAATATAATTTCATTGTACCCCGCATGGGACATTTCCGTCAACCCATATGAATTACTGCCCTTTGCGTTTTTGGTCAGACCTTTTATTTCCACTTGACTTCCCCCACAACATCTGGTATATATAGCTTATACCGATCATATGACTGACGGATAAGTGGATAAACCACGTGAAGTATGATCGAAGAAAGCCGACCGTCTGGGCAATCATAGCGCAGACCGTGGGCTGTTTTTTTGCCCTTTTGTCTGATGGCGCATTCTGCGCCGCGCTGTGATTCTGTAACAGCTGAGATCTCCCTAAAGAGAAAATTTCCCATATGACAGATTTTGATAATGATTCTCATTTAGAGTATTGTTTTTTCCTGTCACGATCTGTTATAATGGCGAAGCATTTCTTCACAACCGAAGATTTCAGAATGATCCCTTTTTAACAATATGTAATAGTAATGGAAACAAGGAGGAACCACCATGTCTGAACAGAATACCAGAAACGGAAACGCTGATGTTTTCAAAAAAGCCTGGAGAGGATTCCAGGGCGCAAAATGGACCGACGAGGTCAATGTCCGCGAATTCATCCAGAATAACTATACCCAGTACGACGGAACCGAGGATTTCCTTGCAGCTCCGACCGAAGCTACCGATAAACTCTGGGGACGTCTTCAGGAGCTCCAGAAAGAGGAACGCAAAAAAGGCGGTGTCTTAGAGTGCGAGACTGAGATCGTGTCCAGCCTGACTTCCTACGGCCCGGGCTATATCGACGAGAGCTTAAAAGACCTCGAGACCATCGTCGGACTCCAGACAGACAAACCGTTAAAACGTGCATTCATGCCTTTCGGCGGAATCAAGATGGCGGAGGAAGCTGCCGAAACTTACGGATATAAGGTAAATGAGAAGTTCCACAAGATCTTCACTGAATACCACAAAACTCACAACCAGGCTGTTTTTGATGCCTACACACCGGAGATGAAGGCTGCCCGCCACTGCCACATCGTAACCGGTCTTCCGGATACCTACGGACGTGGACGTATCGTCGGCGACTACCGCCGTGTGGCCCTCTACGGTATCGACTTCCTGATCGAAGAAAAGAAGAAAGACCTGGATCTCTGCGGAAACGGTGCGATGTACGATGAGATCATCCGCCAGAGAGAGGAGATCGCAGAGCAGATCCGTGCCTTAAAGGGCATGAAAGAGATGGCAAAGATCTACGGCTATGACATTTCCGCTCCGGCAACAAACGCAAAAGAGGCAATCCAGTGGCTTTATTTCGGCTATCTTGCCGCTGTTAAGACTCAGAACGGCGCAGCTATGAGCGTTGGACGTATCTCTACCTTTATCGATATCTACGTAAACCGTGACCTCGAGGAAGGTACACTTACCGAGTCCCAGGCACAGGAGCTGATCGACCATATGACCATGAAATTCCGCATGGTGAAGTTCGCGAGAATTCCGTCCTACAACCAGCTCTTCTCCGGTGATCCGGTTTGGGCGACACTGGAAGTTGCAGGTCTCGGACAGGATGGGCGTCACATGGTAACAAAGACAGACTTCCGTTTCCTCCATACTTTAGAGAACATGGGACCGTCCCCGGAGCCGAACCTGACTGTACTTTACTCCTCCCGTCTCCCGGAGAATTTCAAAAAGTACGCGGCAAAGATCTCCGTTGACACATCCTCAATCCAGTATGAGAATGATGATGTGATGCGTCCGGTATGGGGCGATGACTACAGCATCTGCTGCTGCGTATCCGCTACCCAGACAGGTAAGGAGATGCAGTTCTTCGGAGCACGTGCAAACCTTGCGAAGTGCCTGCTCTACGCGATCAACGGCGGTAAAGACGAGAAGTACAAGACAAAGGACGGAAAGCCGATGCAGGCTGGTCCGGAGTACGCACCGATCACCTCCGAGTATCTTGATTATGACGAGGTGATGCATAAGTATGACCTGATGATGGACTGGCTGGCAGGAATCTATGTAAACATCCTGAACCTGATCCAGTATATGCACGATAAATATTACTATGAGGCAGCCGAGATGGCTCTCATCGATACCGATGTACGGCGTACCTTCGCAACCGGTATCGCAGGCTTCTCCCACGTGGTAGACTCCCTCTCTGCGATCAAGTACGCAAAGGTAAAGGTTGTCCGCGACGAGAACGGTATGGCGACAAGCTTCGTAACAGAGGGTGATTTCCCGCGTTACGGAAACGATGATGACCGTGCGGATGATATCGCGGTTTGGCTGTTAAAGACATTCTTAAAGAAGGTTAAGAAGTACCACACCTACAGAAATTCCGAACCGACTACTTCGATCCTTACGATCACATCCAATGTGGTTTATGGTAAGGCAACAGGCGCTCTTCCGGACGGCCGCGCGGCATTTACTCCATTTGCTCCGGGCGCTACTCCATCCTACGGTGCAGAGCAGAACGGTCTTCTCGCTTCCTTAAACTCTGTCGCAAAGCTTCCGTATGAGTACGCACTCGACGGAATCTCCAACACCGAGACGATCGCTCCGGGTGCTCTCGGACATTCTGAGGATGAGAGAAAGAACAACCTTGTCCATGTTCTCGACGGATATTTTGATCAGGGCGCTCATCACCTCAACGTGAACGTATTCGGTCTTGATAAGCTGAAGGACGCGATGGAACATCCGGAAAAGCCGGAGTACGCAAACTTCACGATCCGTGTTTCCGGTTATGCCGTTAAATTCATTGATCTGACAAGAGAGCAGCAGCTGGATGTCATTGCAAGAACCTGCCACGAGGCGATGTAAAATAAGCAGCAATCGCTCACTAACTTTATCGATTTAAAATCAGCCGGGAATGTTGTTTATTCCCGGCTGAGTCTAAATTATGAAGTTTTTTTCTGGCTTGGCATTGAGATTTTAGTGTTTGCGCTTTTGCACCCACTACTCATTTTACCTTTATTTTTATCCCCGGCAGATTCCGGGAGAAGGGAAACTTTTATATGGAAACAACAGGCTACATTCACTCCATCGACAGTTTTGGTTCCGTAGACGGACCCGGAGTCCGCTTTGTGACTTTTCTTCAGGGCTGCCATATGCGGTGCCGGTATTGTCATAATCCGGATACATGGAAATTAGCGAACGCTGCTGCCGTTTCTGAGCAACAGATCTCCGAAAACGCAGCTCATGCGAATACTGTCCAAAATACAGCTTCTGACAGCGCAGCGCCTTCTTCCGTCTGTAATTATAAAGAAATGACCCCCTCTGCCCTGATCAGACAGGCACTCCGCTACAAGCGCTACTGGGGCAAAGAGGGCGGCATCACGGTCAGTGGAGGCGAACCGCTCTTACAGATCGATTTCATGAATGAGCTTTTCCGCCTTGCAAAAGAAAACGGCGTCGGCACAGTGCTTGACACCGCAGGACAGCCGTTTACAAGAGAAGATCCATTTTTCTCAAAGCTCACCGATCTCATGGAAAATACCGATCTTGTCATGCTGGACTTAAAACACATCGATCCGGAAAAGCACCGCGCTCTCACCGGCCATACCAACGAAAATATTCTGGCCTTCGCCAGATACCTGAATGAGATCGGCAAACCCATGTGGATCCGCCATGTCCTCGTTCCAGGCGTAACCGATGACAATGAGAATCTTCATGGAATCCGTGCGTTTTTAGATACGCTGTCCAATGTAAAAAAAGTGGAAGTTCTTCCGTACCATACACTCGGCATCTACAAATGGGAGTCCCTTGGAATCCCCTACACCTTAAAAGATGTGGATCCGCCGACTGCAGACACGGTGAAGCGGGCAGAAGAAATTCTGGGGTGTTCGAAATAAGTTTTCTGCATACAGACTCTCTGATCTATACCTGCACTTTTCTCTAAAACTTCAGAAATCACAATTTGTTTCTCAAATCACTGTGATTTTCATATTCCTTTTTCTCGCTGTTCATATAAGTAAAACACGTACTGTCTAAAATTGAGCTCTATCCAACTCCAGTCAGTACGTGTTTCTCTTATTTTTTCTGATTATAAATTTTCTTCAAATCCTCAATCGCGAGAACCGGATCCATCGTATGAAACATCATATAATTTCGTTTCATAACTTCGACCGGTGCTTGTTTGTATATCTTTTTGCTATCCTCACCGCTGTAGTAATGCCAATAACGATAAATGTAGCCAATCCAATACAGGACATCTTTTGAAAATACTTCTCCGCCAACCGACACTTTATTGCCAGCATTATCCACAACTTCCTCCAAGAGATATTCTTCCCCTGCCCATTGCATACGATTATATTTTGAGTCAAGCGCTCTTGACACATCTGAATTCATAAACACACGAATGAATTTTATACTATCATACTTCTGATTCGCTGATAGCTCAAATAATCTCCCCTGTATATCACATAATTTTAACGCTATTTCATCCAAATTTGTACCTCTTTTTACCGCAAAACACATTTTCTAAAAAGAAAAGCGGAGCAAACATCGTATCCACAATGCCGCTCCGCAAAAGTTAAACTTTTTCCATGTATCTATATTTTATGCTGTCTTGAACCAATTGTCAACCACTAATTTGAGAAAATTAAATGTACTACTAATCATTGAATTTGATAGATAATACTCCTGATGTTTATTAACTCGTCCCATTAATTTCTGAAGCTCGTCCTCTGCTACTTTCCGTATTCCATCACTCTCAACCATTGTTTTATGTAGATAGAACGTAACTATTCAGTACCTTCATAGTTACGTGCAAAAATCCATTCCAGATCAGCTTCGCTGATGGGATTTTTGCCTTCCAGCCTATGTTTTCTTACGGTCAGCGCAGCAAGTGCGCAGACCTATTGAACAGTTACGATAGAACAATATTACTATTTGCTGAATCCTTGCATTACTCATGCGATTTTTACGAAAATTCATATTCATGCCCTGAATGGTCATAAGTTTGGCGGTAATCGATGCATTGGTTACATTCGTCGAAGTTCTAGCTTTTAAATCATTAAGAATACAGTTATTGTGTGCAGATGCATTTCTAATCTTTTTACATGTTAACAAATTATAGTAATTATCCATCATGTCCCTATCCGTAAATCTTTTTGCACAAAACCCATAGAAATCAACAAATCTTCCCAACGTTATGATTTCTACAAACGCCCATACAGGATAAGCATCATCATACTTTTCAATAATACCACTACAATAAATGCTCCTTCTGCATCTCTCGATTTCACCGTCATATATCTTTTTCTGTCTTTCCGTCAAAGAATTAATATAATCCTGTACGATTTGATAGCCATCCTCATCATACTCATCCAGTTTTCTCAAAAGCTGGAGTTTTGCATGATGCTCGATATCAAGTGCCATATGAACGATTTGATATCGAAGCCTCATGTCTATAATTGCCATATCTACCAGATACGCAAATTCAAGATTTATATATTTTCCTTTATTCTTCCCATCTGGATGTTTGTTATAGTTTTTTCTGTACGCTGTGAGCTTAAAATAATTATTATTTTGTTCTAAATATTTCTTAGCATCACTCTCATCCATAATGTTAAACAGAATACCTTTATCCTTCAAGTGTTCAATTTGCTCATCCAAAGATAACTTAGGTTTCTTTATCGTCATTCTTTAGTCTTCATCCCCCATTTTTCATATACTCATTTCTTGCTCTCAGCCAGTTCCCCAAGCTTCCCCAGCAATTCCTTCGCCTTCTCCATCATCGGCTCGCAATCCTTATGCTTCTTTCCTTTATCCTGATAGAACAGCACCGGCTTCTCTCCCTGGGCAAAGCGTAACGCAGTCTTATACTCGGCAATAAGCGCCGGAATCCCGGTGACATCGAGCTTTGCCTTCGGGTAGAGTTCGATGCGGATCTCCTGGGTGTTGATATCCACCTCGGTCACGTAGGCGCGGTGGGCCATAGCTTTTAATTCCGCTACACGCAGCAGGTTATCCACAGATTTCGGAATATCGCCAAAGCGGTCGATCAGCTCATCCTGCATATCCATATACTCGTCGTCCGTCTCGATGGCGGAAATTCTCTTGTATACATCAAGCTTCAGATACTCATTCTTGATATATCCGTCCGGAATAAATGCGTCGATATCGCAGTCCACCACGGTCTCAAAGGTCTCTTCCTCTTCCTGTCCGCCCTTTAAGGCAATGACCGCCTCGTTGAGCATCTTGCAGTAAAGGTCATATCCGACTGCCTCCATGTGTCCATGCTGTTCCGCTCCGAGAATATTTCCCGCGCCGCGGATCTCAAGGTCACGCATCGCGATCTTGATTCCCGAGCCCAGCTCCGTGAATTCCCGGATCGCCTGAAGACGTTTTTCCGCGTCCTCCTTTAACATCTTATCGCGCTTATACATGAGGAAGGCGTAGGATGTCCGGTTCGACCGTCCGATCCGCCCCCGGATCTGGTAGAGCTGGGAAAGCCCCAGACGATCCGCGTCCTGAATGATCATCGTGTTGGCATTCGGAATGTCCAGTCCCGTCTCAATGATCGTTGTAGACACGAGAACATCAATATCGCCGTTGATGAAATCCAGCATGATCTTCTCAAGCTGGTGCTCATTCATCTGTCCATGGGCAAAAGCCACATTCGCGTCGGGCACGAGAGATGCCACATGGTTTGCCACCTCATCGATGTTGTTGACACGGTTGTATACATAGTACACCTGCCCGCCGCGCCCTAACTCTCTGTGGATCGCCTCGCGGATCATCTCGTCGTTGTACTCCATGACATAGGTCTGGATCGGAACACGGTCCACCGGCGGCTCCTCGAGAACGCTCATGTCACGGATCCCGATAAGGCTCATATGCAGAGTCCGCGGGATCGGCGTCGCTGTCAGGGTCAGAACGTCCACGTTCTGCTTCATCTGCTTGATCTTTTCCTTATGAGTCACTCCGAACCGCTGCTCCTCATCGACGATCAGAAGTCCAAGGTTCTTAAACTGTACATCCTTTGACAGGACTCTGTGTGTGCCGATAATAATATCCACATACCCCTTTTTCAGTCCTTCTACTGTCTTCTTCATCTCCCCCGGTGTCCGGAAGCGCGACATCATGTCCACCCGCACCGGAAAATCCTTCATTCTCTGAACAAAGGTATTGTAAATCTGCTGCGCGAGGATCGTTGTCGGGACCAGATAGACCACCTGTTTTTCTTCCTGTACGGCTTTAAAAGCTGCCCGGAGCGCGATCTCCGTCTTTCCGTAGCCCACATCTCCGCAGATCAGGCGGTCCATGATCTTCTTGCTCTCCATGTCCCGCTTCGTATCATCAATGGCGGTAAGCTGGTCGTCCGTCTCATCGTAGGGGAACATCTCCTCAAATTCCTTCTGCCACACCGTATCCGGTCCGTACTGAAATCCCTCCGCGTCCTGACGCGCCGCATAGAGCTCCACAAGCTCCTTTGCGATCTCCCGGACTGCCGTGCGGACCTTTGTCTTCGTCTTCGTCCACTCAGTCCCGCCAAGCTTATTTAACTTCGGGACCTTTGCGTCAGCCCCGGCATACTTCTGGATTCCCTCCAGACGGGTCGCCGGAAGATAGAGGTTTCCGCCGTCACCGTACTCGACCTTGATATAGTCCTTGATGACATGATCCTGCTCGATCTTCTCAATTCCCTTATAGATACCGAGACCATGGCTCTCATGCACCACGTAGTCGCCGACGGAAAGTTCGGAGAAGCTGCTGATCTTCTTTCCCTCGTAATTGTACTTTTTCCGCTTCTTCTTCCGTTTTTCCACGCCAAACATATCGCCCTCGGTGATGACGACGAACTTGATCAACGGATACTCAAAGCCCTTGTGAAGCTTTCCGTAGGTGACCAGGATCTCCCCCGGAGCCACCGGGCGCCCCGCATCCTCCGGGCAGAAGGCACGGAGATCATACTCTCTTAAGTCCCCAGCAAGGCGACTCGCCCTGGTTCTTGACGCGGAAAGGAGAACAACGCGGTAACCGTCCTTTTTCCATTTTGTGAGATCCTTGATCAGGATCTCGAAGCTGTTCTGATAGGAGTTTAAGTTCTTTCCGGTCAGGCTGTATTTCGCCTTTACAGTCATCCCCGGAAGACGCTGGTCGAGACCTGTCATGAAGATCGAGTGAGGCGTATGGCACTCCGCCAGCACTGTCTTTGAAGCGAATAAGAGGTCCGCCTGCCCCGGCAGAATATAGCCCTGCTCCAGACGGTGGGACATGCTCTCGCGGAACTCGGTCTCAACGGTCTCGGCTTTTTCCTTCATGCGCTGGGGCTCGTCTAAGATCAACGCGAGACCAGCTGCCTGTTTTCCTGTTTCTGTCGCAGAAGACACCAAAGTGACCTTAGCGCCCACTTCTTTCATATAGTCAAGAAATGAAACTGTATCCTTACAAAAGTATCTGATATACGCATCCAGCGTCTGAACATCAAAGCCCTCCTTTAAGGATTCTACAAGCTCCCCGACAGCCCGCCGGATCCGCTGGGCCTCCTCCGGCTTTTTCTGGTCCCGGAACGCTTTTTCCTGCTTTTTCTCGTCGGCTTCCAGGCACAAAATTCCCTCTTCGATATGTTCCTTCGTGAGGATCAGCTCCGCCGCCGGATAGATCGTAACTTCGTCCATCTGCTGGATCGACCGCTGGCTCTCGGCATCAAAGGAACGGATGGAATCCACCTCGTCGCCCCAGAGCTCGATCCGGACCGGAACCTCCTCCGTCAGTGGGAACACATCTAAAATTCCGCCACGGACAGAAAACTGTCCCATGCCATCCACCTGTCCCATGCGCTCATAGCCCATGCCGGTGAGAAGATGCTTGATCTCCTCCATATCAAGCGTCTGCCCCACCATGATATTCAGGCAGCTTTCTTTGATCATGGAAAGCGGCAGAAGATGGTCCATCAGACCATCCACCGTTGTCACAACAACTCCGCCTTCATCTTCCAACAAATGCTTAAAAACCTGCATTCTCTGTCTTGTCAGAAGATTTCCGTGGATATCCGAGCTGTAAAACAGAAGATCCCTTGCCGGATACAGCCAGGTATTCGGCTCAAAATAGCTGAAATCATCGAAGATCTCCTTCGCGCGGGTATCGTCATAGGTCACGACGAGCCGCCACGGATTGTCCTTTGAGAGTTCATGCATCACATGGACTTTCTGGGAATCCGTCACGCCGCTGATCTGGACTGGGCCTTTCCCCTGGTCCAGATCCTGCTTCATATCAGTATACTCCGCCAGATCTACGAGCGGATTTGCAAAAACTTCAGCCATGGTTCCTCCTGTTTTTTTACTTCTCTTCCTTCTTGCGGTTATGATCATTCATCGCCTGCGCGATCCCCACGTTCACGATCTCGCACACCGCTTCCGCCGCTTCCTTCACTGCGTCATCCATCGTTGCCTGTTCTTCCTTTGAGAAATGCCCCAGCACATAGTCCGCGAGGTCCATTCGGGACGGCTTCTCGCCGACTCCGACCTTCACCCGCGGAAATTCTTGTGTCCCAAGATGAGCGATGATACTCTTGATTCCGTTATGTCCGCCCGCGCTTCCCTTCGCGCGGATCCGTAACTGTCCCGGTGCCAAGCTGATATCGTCGTACACAATCAGGATATCCTCCGGATCTACCTTATAATAATCTGCCGCTGCGCGGATGCTCTCCCCGCTGGAATTCATATAGGTCTGCGGCTTCATGAGAATGACCTTCTCCCCGCCGATGACGCCCTTCCCACAGAGCGCCTTATGCTTTTTCTCCGAGATATCCGCCCCAATCTTCTCCGCCAGAGCGTCCATCACCATAAAGCCCGCATTATGTCTTGTATTTTCATATTCCTTTCCCGGGTTTCCGAGACCTGCTATAATTAACATTTTTATCTCCTTTTCGAATTTCCGCTGGCCGCCATGTCTTCCCTGCCGCGGTCAATGCAGAATCTTATTTTTCAAAACCGTAACGCATTTAAGGGGCCTTTTTCCAAAGTCCCCTGATTTCTACATTTTATCAGTT
>ERZ773269.2135-NODE-2135-length-16031-cov-4.983726_pt1 | contig 16031 bp, 14 predicted proteins | sample MGYA00511958_ERZ773269 | MGnify/ENA primary metagenome ERZ773269 (study PRJEB29015, sample SAMEA2737761) | human gut metagenome | biome: human gut; feature: human-associated habitat; material: faeces | place: China | collected 2012 ... | reverse complement strand
GTGGAGAAGCTGGCGCTAAGCTAGGCATGGAACGTGCCCAAGCTGATTACGTTGGCATGTTGGGAACGACGATGAACGCCTTAGCATTGCAAGATGCTTTGGAGTCACACAATGTTCCGACACGTGTACAAACTGCTATCGAGATGCGACAAGTGGCTGAACCTTACGTACGTCGTAAGGCTGTTCGTCACTTGGAAAAGGGACGCGTTGTGATTTTTGGTGCCGGAACTGGTTCACCATACTTCTCAACTGATACAACGGCTGCTTTGCGTGCCGCTGAAATCAATGCCGAAGCTATCTTGATGGCTAAGAACGGTGTTGACGGTGTGTACAGCGATGACCCACGTAAGAATCCTGATGCAACGATGTATGAGACTTTGACTCACAAGGACATCATTGAGAAGGAACTTAAGGTCATGGACTCAACGGCCTCAACGTTGTCTATGGATAACGACATCAATTTGGTAATCTTTAACATGAACACGGCTGGAAACATCAAGCGTGTTGTATTGGGCGAGAATATCGGAACGACCGTGGAGGTAAAGTAACATGGCAAACCCAATTCTTGATTCAGCAAATGAGCGTATGGGCAAGGCTGCCGACGTTTTGCGTCGTGAGCTAGGTAACATCCGTGCGGGTGTTGCAAACCCATCAATCTTGCGTAACGTTACGGCTGAGTACTATGGTGCTGAAACACCATTGAACCAATTGGCATCAATTACGGTGCCTGAAGCCCGCGTTTTGTTGATTACACCATTTGACAAGTCAATCTTGAAGGACATTGAGCAAGCTATCTTTGCTTCTGACCTAGGATTGACGCCTGCCAACGACGGATCTGTTATCCGTTTGGTAATTCCTGCCTTGACTGAGGAAACTCGTAAGTCATTGGCTAAGGAAGTTAAGGGTGAGTCTGAAAAGGCTAAGGTTGCAGTTCGTAACGTTCGTCGTGACGCCATGGACGATGCCAAGAAGGCATTGAAGAACGGTGACATGTCAGAAGACGAAGCTCGTAAGCTTGAAGATGACATCCAAAAGGCAACTGACGCTGCGGTGAAGAACATCGACAGCATCGCTGCTGAAAAGGAAAAGGAATTGTTGACAATTTAACAATCCGTTTTAAAAAGACGCGGAGTAACATAATCGTTACTCCGCGTCTTTTTTGTGTTTGGCGGTTAGCAATATCTTGTAGATGTCATTTATTGTTGAAACAACATTTTTGGGGAGGCGACGTTAAGTATAACAATCTCGTATTAGTCTGTCTTGCACACTGAAGAGTATTGAGAAATTTTATACGTAAGTCTGATGAATTCTGAAAAAAGGATTGTTTTGTCGGGTGTCAAATGGAAGGCTTAATTTGAGGGGATTTCCATTTGAATAAAATGAAGTTGTGTGGACTATAATCAGCATATCATAGGTGAGTGAGAATTATCTTCAGAGTTACTAGAGTAAGTTTAATAAGCAGTAGCGATATTTGTATTTGCAATGAAGTGAAAATTTAAATTCTCAATTAACGTTTGCTGTTGCTTAAATGATTCTGAATATTGGATGTTCGTTCCAAAAGGAAACGTTTAATAAGCTTTTTCAGTCTAAATGCAACTTAAAAATTTCATATATTGAAAATGAAACGTAAATGCTATTCGTTTGAGTTGTTCAATATGATAAACTTAAGTAGTGTTTTTGTGCAAGAAATAAAGAAAAATAAACTTGCAAAAATTAAAATGGTAAAATGGGTGGTTATTTATGGATAACGTAATTGATCTTGGCCGACTATGGCTAATTGTACGGCGCAACATCACGTTAATGATTGTGGTCGGGGTTGCAATGGCTGTTGTCGCTTTTGGTGTATCTAAGTTTGTGATGCAACCAAAATATAGTGCATCTGCTGCATTGTTAGTAAATCGTAAACAAGATGGTGATAATCAAAATCTGCAACTTGGTGATCAACAGGCGGACGTGCAAATCATTAATACATATAAAGACATTATTACACGTCCAATCATCTTAGACTCTGTTGTTAAAGAATTGACAGAGCCGCATAAGGTTCAGACTAAGGCAGCTGTCGAAGCAAAATATAAGACTAACGCACTCGGTGAAGAGGTTCAAACGAGTCCAGCTGAACCGGCACAATATAAGTTGGTTAAAGCCAAGTATGCTACGTCGGATTTAAATGTTAGTGAACTAGCGCAAATGATTTCGATTTCAAATCAAGCGAATTCACAAGTCTTTTCTGTGAATGTTAAGTCTGGAGACCCAGTTCTTTCTAAGGATGTTGCTAATACAATTGCAGATGTTTTTAAGGACCAAGTTGCGTCGATTATGTCTGTGTCTAATGTCTCTATTGTTTCAAAGGCCACAACTAACAGGACACCTGTAGCGCCAAATGTTAAGTTAATTACTTTGGCTGGCCTTGTAATGGGAGTCGCTGTTGGATTCATTTGGGGATTCATCAAGGAAATCACAGATCGTACTGTCAAGGATTTGAACTTCCTCACAGATGATTTGAAATTGACCAATCTTGGTGTTATTAACTATATCGGAAAAATGCGTGATATTAAGGATGTAATCGCAAAGAACAATGAGGTAGCAAATACAGATACATCGCGAATTTCACGACTAGATCACCGTATTTAATGGGGAAATAAAAAAGAATGTTTGATTTATTTAAAAAGAAGCACATTGAGGATACTGAAACTCAAGATAATGGAGCTCGATTGGTGACATTTGCAGAGCCTCAGCACGTCATTTCTGAACAGTTCCGAACACTTCGTACCAATATTGAATTTGCTGGGGCAGCTCTAGAAAAGTTGCAGGTTGTTATGTTCACATCCGCAGAAATGTCAGATGGAAAGACAACTGTTTCAACAAACATTGCGGTTGCATGGGCACAGGCAGGTAAGAGGGTTCTCTATGTTGACGCTGATTTGCGTCGACCTACAGCACATTCAACTTTTGACCTGCTTAATACTCGTGGATTAACGACGATTTTGGCATCGGATGCACAACCTAAAGATACTGTTCACGAAACCTTTGTTAATAATTTAGAAGTTTTGACTTCGGGTCCAGTCCCCCCAAACCCTGCTGAATTGTTAAGTTCCCACAGGATGGAGGCATTAGTGACATGGATGCGTAACAATTACGATATCGTGGTGCTGGACGTTCCGCCTGTTATGGCGGTAACCGATGCCCAAGTACTTGTCCCATTAGTGGACGGCACTGTACTGGTAACCACATTCGGCAAAACATTGAAAACGAATCTTCAAAGGACGGTTGAAACATTACGAATAAGTAATACAAAGATTTTAGGTGTTGTTGAACGAAATCGAGGTAGTCGAGGGGATGCGGGCTACGGCTATGGGTACGGCTATGGTTATGGCTATGGTTATGGTCAAACTGAATCAAAGAAATAGGTTATTTAGGAGAAATATTATGAAAGTATTAGTAACAGGCGGGGCTGGATTCATAGGCTCTCATGTGGTTGAGCGGCATTTGAACGAAGGAAACAATGTTGTCGTGGTGGATGATTTAAGCATGGGTTTGAAAGAAAATTTGCCCATCAATGATAGTAAGTTGACGTTCTTTGAACGTTCGATTACTGATAAAGCTTTTATGGAAAACTTGTTACTTGAAAATAAGTTCGATTACATTTATTTACTTGCTGCAATTGCTTCCGTGGCTGATACCATTGACCGCCCTTACGAATCACACCAAGTCAACCAGGAAGCCAACATCTTCATTTTGGAGACGATACGGTCTCAAGGATGGACCCCGAAGCGAGTGCTGTTTGCTTCATCTGCCGCAACATACGGTACATTGAGTTATCTTCCAAAAGTTGAAAGTGGAGCTGTTTCGCCAGAAACACCATATGCAATCGACAAATATGCCACTGAGCGTTATGTTTTAGTGTATTCGAAGCTATACAACATTCCAGCAGTTGCGGTTAGGTTCTTTAATGTCTATGGCCCTCGTCAAAATCCTAAGTCACCATATTCCGGTGTGTTAAGCATCATCAGTAATGCTTTGCAGAATGACTTGGAATTTAGTTTGATGGGTGATGGCAAACAAACACGAGATTTCGTTTTTGTGAAAGATGTAGTCCAAGCTCTTAAAATTGCAGAAAGCACCCCTGAGATGGTCGGGGAAGTGTTTAATGTGGCAACAGGAGAATCACGAACTTTGCTTTCTGCCATTTCAGATTTGGAGATTGCTGCTGGTAAGAAATTGAAAATGAAACTGGTTCCGGAACGACTTGGAGACATCAAATATTCTGCAGCCGACATCAGCAAACTAAAATCCTTTGGCTATGAACCAAAGTTTGCCTTTTCTGAGGGAGCCAAAGAATACTGGAATAGTTTAACAAAGTAGGTGATAGGTAATGTATGAGTACGAAAAAACAATTCAGGTTTCTGATCAAATTAACAGTCCGTATACATATTTAAAACGAGCTTTTGATTTGATTTTTGCATTATTGTTATTGGTCCCCGCTGTACTGCTTGTGATAATTTTTGGGTTAGCAATAAGATTAGAAACTCCCGGAAATATCTTTTACAAGCAAGAACGGGTCGGCCTTATGGGGAAAAGAATATTTGTTACTAAGTTACGTTCCATGTATTCTGATGCAGAAGAAAAGAGTGGACCTATGTGGGCTACAAAAAGTGATAGCAGAGTGACGAAGGTTGGTCACTTCATACGACAAACACGCATTGATGAGTTACCACAACTTTTTAATGTAATCAAAGGGGAAATGAGTTTCATTGGTCCTAGACCGGAAAGACCTATGTTTACGGAAGAGTTTTCAAAGAATGTGCCAGGATTTGAACAACGTCTTACAGTTCTGCCAGGGTTGAGTGGTTTGGCTCAGATAAGAGGCGGTTACGAGGCAACACCGGCAGAAAAACTAGCAGATGACATGGAGTATATTCGTCATTTTGGTTTGAGCCAGGATTTGAAAATTGTATTTGGTACACTTTATGTTGTGGTTAGTGGGCACGGTGCACGATGAGACATGCTATATTAGTTGAGGCTAGTAAGTTATCGAATGTCGTAAATGCGAACATAGAGCTTCTGGATGATTATAGGTTTGATTTTTTTATAATCCTAGATTCAAAGTCTAATTTACAAACTTCTGATTTTGTGAAACCAAAGAATTCTCGTGTGTTTTTTGTTCCGAGGATAGATATTAAATGGGCACATGTTTCACAAGTCAAGGCAGAACTTAGTTTGTTAGAGTTTTCTTTGAAAACTGATGATTATGATTATTTTCACATTATATCAGATAGTGATTTAACATTAATGACGGCCGATTATTTTGATAACTATTTTAATGAGGCAGAAGGTAAACAATTTATTCATTTTGAGGATTTTAGCAGTGAGAGACGAGATAGAATTAATTTTTACTATCCAGAATTAAATACGAATCTACCACGTTTAATTAAACGTGCAATCATGTTGGCCTCTACCAGAATTCAACGAGTAATTGGAGTCAATAGAATAGATATTAGTCGAACGGTTTACTCAGGCAGCAATTGGGTGTCAATTACTGGCGATTTTGCTGCAAAAATTTTGGCAAAGAAAGACGACTATTTAGAAATGTTTAAGTTGTCGCGATCTGCCGATGAACTGATTTTTCAAATTGGATATATGGATGTTTTTTGCGGCGATTTTTCACATGTCTGGGATAATAACGCCAGGCTAATTGATTGGGAACGCGGCCACCCTTTTGTATTTGGTCCGGAAAATATTGGTGAATTAAAGAATGCAGTCAATACAAAATTCGCTTTTGCCAGAAAAATATCACCTTCTAACAAGTTCATTAAACAATTGCAAGAACGAATAGAGGAGACAAATTAAATGCAGATAATTATTGGTTTAATCACGATATTGTTTCCTGTGTGGATGATACCAGTTAACTTAATATTTGTTGCATTTTCAAAAAAGCAAAGCAAGTATTACTTGGTCTATTTAGCACTAGGACTGGCAATGTTTGCTTTGTTTTTTGATATGCACGGTTCCGCTTTTGACTTTTCTAGATATCAAAATTTTATGGTTTCGAGTTCGAAGGCTGCCAATCCATTCGTTTTTGTGTCGCAACAGGGAATGTTCACTGAATGGAGTAATTATCCACTCTTCTTAGTGTTATCTTGGGCGATTGGAAAAACCGGTTTTTATCAGTTACTTTCCGTGGTGGGCGTTCTTTTTGCGTACATAATTCCTGTTTTTGTTATGCAGCGCAACGTTGACAAAGTTAACTTTATTTACATAACCGGTGTATTCGTGGTGTTAACCTCCTCACCAGCTTTGATTGTAATTTCTGGTATCAGATATTTTATTGGTATGGGGTTGCTTGTTTTAATAGTTTTCTACATAATTCCATTCGTGAGTCGTAGATTGGGGTTAATAGTGTTGTGGACACCATTGCTCGTTCACTCGGCTACGGCAATTTTTATCTTGTTAGCTTACTTGGTACTTTCGATAAAAATAAAGAATATACTTGTCAGACTAACTATCATAAGCGGAGTTGCCTTCGGGTTTGTAATGACTCTAATTGGGAAAATAGTCGTGCCTGGAAAAATTGGTAATTTGTTGACGACAAAGTTAATTGCATATTCTGACGCGAATTACGTTTTACCATTAGACAAAATTGTCATCAATGTTCCGGCAGCAATAGTGATCGTTGTTTTTATTCTGTTAAGCGTTTACGGTGAAAAAATCAATGACGTTGATTGGGCTGGAATTTATTGGATGATGATGTATTTGATTATCTATTTTTTTGACAGAGTTATGATTGAAAGATTTACATGGTTTATACTTCCGGTTGTGGCGTTGTTACTTATTAGAAATATGTCGTTTGCAAAAAATGATTCAGCGATGAAATATTTACTCATGCTCGTATACATTTTATTGTCATTAATGGTAGGACAAGAACTGTTTACTCAAGGGTTGATGTATTTATTAAAAAACTTGCTCAATCCCGAAATTTGGACAGCAAACATATTTTCTTATTTTTTTAGTTAGAGGGTTATTTTCAGTGATTTTATTATCTTTTGTTATTCCTTTATATAACAATGAGTTAACAGTTGTAGATACAATTAAATCGATTTTTAATTCAGGAGTGGACTCTAAAATATACGAGCTGATATTTGTTGATGACGAATCCCCGGACGACTCAAGCACGATTGTTGAGGAAACCATGAAGGCGGCAGATTTTTACAATTATAAAATCATCAGAAAAGTCAATGGAGGACTATCTTCGGCTAGAAACTTTGGCTTAGTAGAGAGTCGAGGGGAATTCGTTTGGTTTGTTGATGCTGACGATTTAATTAACTCAGACAAGTTGAAACAGTTGGTAGAAGAGTTATATAGGGAAAGAAATTGCATTGATTTTATGACAATAAGCGTACAACCTTATATCAATACATCCGAATTAGACCATGAGGTAGACGGCTTAAAGTTTGAAAAAATTACAGGACCAGAACTATCAAAACGGTATTTGTCTAATTCTAGACCTAGTTACGCCGTTCAGAATATCTGGAAAAGGCATTATTTACTTGAAAATAATTTTCGCTTTCCACTTGGTTTAAATTTTGAAGATTTAGCAACAAGTTACCTTTGGTCGTATGATGCAAAAACAGGGTTAATTGATGTTTCGAATACATGGATGTACGGGTACAGACAGATTGATGGGTCTATTACTCACACTGTAACCTCGAAGTCGCTTCTTGATCGACTCGAAGTTCTAAAAAAAATGACAAATATTTTAAAAAATCAGGACCGTCTTATTGAGGCAAATCGATTGAGATCTCATATTATTTCGTATGTAATGTATGATGCTTTGAGATATAAGCCTCAACTTTTGACAACAATAAGAAAAGTAAAACAAGACTTAGAAATTAAGATTTTGGGGACTGATTTGTTAGTGTATTATTTGACAAGATTTCAAATTATTAGAAATTTACTAGAAAAGGGTAGGAAGTAGGTAGATATATGAATGAATTTCTTTTGTCTATTGTAGTGATTTCTTATAATGAAAGAGAATTTTTACGTGATTTACTCGATGGTTTGGACGGCCAAACAATAGGCGTGAATGATGTAGAAATTATTATAGTTGATGATGGATCGACTGATGGGTCACAAAACGATGTTGAATTGTGGGTTGATAAGAATTCAAATACTAGAAGGTTTATCAACAAGTCGAATGGTGGGCAATCGTCCGCTAGAAATTATGGCCTTAGAGAGGCTAAGGGCAAGTTTATATGGTTTATTGATGGCGATGATTTGATACATCAAGACGCAGTTAGTGTGGTTAAAAAAAACCTTTCTGAAACAGATTCAGATGGTGTGTTAGTACAGTTTACAAGAATTTTTAAGAATATTGACAACCAAATTTCGTTGAAGGTTCGACGAAATGAATCTCCGATGAGACTATTAGCGAGTGGCGTTGTTAAGGATTATGCTTGGCAATATATTGTAAAGAAAGAACTTGTTGAAGAATATGTTTATTTCCCAAACGAGAGGCTGTTTGAGGACGTTGCGACAACATATAGGCTGTATGCAAATCTTAGCAATGTTGATTTCATTGAAAACCCAATAATTTACTATCGAAGTCGTTCAGGATCTACAATGACTTCTAAGAGCAAAAGAATGGTTACGTCTATGTACGAAAATCTTAACGAGATTAATGAGTTTATCCGCTATGGTAATTGGACTAAGAAGCAGCGTAACCAGCTTGAAATGCAACGGCTCAATATGGCATCTATAACACTCCAGCTTAATGCAGAAAATTCACTTTTAGAGAAAGAGGATGTTACAAGGGTCAAAAAGTATATAAGTATTAGATATATAGTCTCATAAATTAACCTATTTACATTTAACCCGTGGGTTAAATATTTATTGGGGAAAAGCGACTTATTAAGAAAATTGGCTCGAGGAGTAAGAAAATGAGAATTCTATACGTTATAACTAGATCGGATTGGGGTGGGGCACAAGACAACGTTTATAAGTTAATTAAAGGCGAAGTCGCACGTGAAAATGAAATTTATTTAGCTACCGGGGAATACGGGGATTTAAATAAAAAGGTAGCAAAACTTAAAAATACAAGTTTTTTTTTGTTAAATCATTTGCGTAGGCAAATTTCCCCGGTAAATGATTTATTGACAATTTTCGAATTGGTTAGGTTATTTTGGAAGGTTAGGCCTGATGTAGTACATATACATTCCTCAAAAGCGGGTATTGTAGCTCGACTTGCAGGGGTCTTCTCATCAGCGAAAATTGTTTTTACGGTACATGGCTATGGGTATCGAGAATTAAATGGTGTTAAGCGTACGGTTGCTATTTTTATAGAACGGTTCTTGTCGTTGTTGACGGATGAATTAATTTTTGTCAGTCGCTATGATTATGAAGCAGCTAAAAAAGATGGAGCACTTGGCAGGTCGTTTAAAAGATTTCATGTTATTTACAATGGCCTAAATTTATCTGTTTACACCTCTCCTCGGAGTAAAACTTATAATGAGAATAAGAAAAAAATTGTTATGGTAGCTAGGTTTGGAGTTCCTAAAAGGCAAGATTTACTGATAAAAGCGTTTTTAAAATTGAACTCAACGTACCAACTCTATTTTGTAGGAGAAGGTCCCAATTTTACGCAAATTAAAGAAAAGTATCAACAAGATTCGATTCATTATTTGGGATTTTCTGAGCAAGTAAATCAAATTTTGAAGCAGATGGATGCTTTAATATTAATTTCGGATTTTGAGGCTTTTCCTCTGAGTGTTATTGAAGGGATGGCTACTGGACTACCAATTATCGCTTCAAAAGTCGGTGGCATACCTGAAGCAGTTGTAGATGGCGAAAATGGTTACCTGGTTGACAATGCTGAAGAACAAATTGTAAATGCAATCAAGACTGTATTCGCAAACGAGACTAAATATAAAGCATTTGCCAAAAGTTCGCGTGAGTTCAGTCAAAGATTTGACATAAATACAATGATAAGTCAAACACACGATGTGTATTTGTAGAGCTTGACGGGAGGTACAAGAATGGTTCAGCTTAGCATCATTGTTCCAAATTATAATGGAGCTCAATACTTGGACGAATTTTATTCAAGAATGAGTGCGGAGAACTGGGAAAATGCAGAACTAATTATCGTTGATGATGGTTCTACTGATCAATCGAAGCAGTTGATTGAGAATCTGCTTTCGCTTTCAAGCAACAGACTCCCGCTTCGGGTTAAGTTTTCAACAAACCAAGGGCCGTCGAGCGCTAGAAATATGGGAATAGACATGGCAAGGGGACGTTTCATCAGATTTGTGGACGTGGATGACACTTTAGATGCTGGCTTTGTACAGAACTGGATAAAAATTGTCCAGGATTCTCCAAAAGATTTAATCTTGTTGCCTATAATTCAGTTGGACTCGGAAGTTCGAACTGTTGTAAATGGAAATGTGAACGTGAACACCTTGAATAGGAATTCGCTAGTTAAAGCGATTAGTGACTATTCAATAGTTATCTACTCTTTTTCTTTTTTGATTAGGACTTCCCTGGCAAAAGCTGCCCGTTTTGACGAGTCTTTGTGGATGTCTGAAGACCAGAATTTTGTGTTTCGTTTACTACGACAAAATTTAAACATACAAATCGGGTATAATCCTGAAGTAAAAGCAGATTACACATATGTTATTCGTAAAGGCAGTCTTTCGCACAGTGATGCAATAACTAGGGTTAAAGCGGAAGTCGAGTCGAAAGATGCGAGTGTGAGTCTTTTTTTAGATGAGAAGCAGCAAGTTCGACAGGTAAGGAATCTGTTATTTGGTGCTTTGCTCGAACAATATGAACTAACACGTGCAGAGGAGTCATTGAAAAAAATGAATGGATTATACTGGCAAACGCAAATGCCATGGCAGTCTAGACTAAAAAGGGGAATCTTTTTGATACGTGAAATTTTTGTTCAAACTTTAAAGAAACACCTGAAATTATCGTAATGAAAGGATAAAAGAATTGGATAATTCTAGAAAAGTTAATTCTGCACGAAATTCAGTGATGGGACTTGCTTTCCAGGTAATTAGTATGTTAACGCAGTTTGTTATTCAATCTGCGTTTATAAAGTACCTTGGTTCAGAAACGGTTGGTTTAAACGGACTGTTTCAAAACATTCTACAGTTTCTTTCGTTTGCGGAATTGGGAATTGGGACAGCTATTACTTTTTCATTGTTTAAGCCGTTGGCGGAGGGGGATGAACCCTTAGTCAGTGCGATAATGAAAATGTACCAAAAAATTTACACGGCTATTGGCCTATTTATCCTTGCCGTAGGATTGGTAGTTTCATTTTTTATTACCTTCTTTATTGCACATCCAGCTAATGTCCAAGGAATTCAGGCGTTATTCATCCTGTATTTGCTGAATACAGTAGTTAGCTACTTTTTCACATATAGGAGAACGTTGCTGGTAGCGGACCAAAAGGGATACCTGGATTTTAGTAACCAACTGCTTTTTCGAGTACCCGCGTTTGTTGTTCAGCTATTGATTCTTAGATATACCCAAAGTTATGCTCTATTTTTATTTTCACAGATAGTTGCTACTTTTGCTAGCAACTACACAGTCTATACTAAAGTTGGAAAATTATATCCATACCTGAATACAAAAAATGAAAACTTCAAGATAAGCCAGGATATTACTGAAACTTTGAAGAAGAATGTGATTGGAGCATTTTCTTCAAATGTCGGCTTAATTGTGATGTACGGTACTGATAATTTACTACTATCAAAATTCATCGGACTGAAAATTGTGGCTGTTTATACAACTTATTTGTTGATTATTAACAGTGTTAAGAACGTTTTGAAGCAGTTTTTATCTTCGGTAATTTCGAGTCTGGCTAACTTTGTTAACGAAAAAGAGAAACACGAAATTGAAAATCTCTTTTTCACATATATGTTTATTGTTAGTTATTTTGTTATCGTGAGTGGTGTTATTTTGTCTGGTGTTTTAACACCATTTATCGAGGTTTGGGTTGGACAGCGGTACATGTTTTCAACTCAGATTGTTTTATTTTTAATCATAGGTTGGTCGCTAGACGTTCTAAGAACATCAGTACTTAGCTTCATGACGGTGTATGGCACATATTGGGAAGTTAGATGGAAGTCGTTAATTGAAGCTTTCTTGAACTTGGCTATTGGGGTAATGCTGTTACATTATGCTAATCTTGGCGTGCTCGCAGTCATAATTGCTACATTGATTGTAAACGTTGTGATCAACACTTGGTTTGAACCGATGATTTTAATCAGAAAGACGGGAATATCAAAATCAAGGTATATTTTAAGGTATTTCGTGTATCTGTTGGTTGCTTTAACTTTTGAAATAATTGGTGTTTTCTATGTGTCAACAAAGATACATGGAATCGTTGCAATTATTATAGTCACAATTATTATTTTTGCATTGATAAGCTTAATTTTTCTGTTGCTAACCTTTGTATTCCCTGAACTCAAGACTTTACGTAGGCTGAGTTATGATGTAGCTGTCAAAGCCATTTCAAGAAAGGTAAAGTAATAATATGAAAAATCATTATAGAAAAGCGATAGTTATCTTAGCAATCGGCATTGTGACTATGCTGCTTGGTGAATACACATTAATTATGCAGCCTTGGCAAAATTGGTGGCAGAGTACGTCACCGGTTGGTGCAGCTTATCTAACTCTGAAGTTTACTTTTCAAAACCCGTTGACTATTCTAAACGGTATCTGGTTCTCTTTACTTTTAGAGCTACTACTTTTATCTGTGCGACGAGTAAGAATTTCGGTTATTGTTTATTGGGTCATAGTTGTTGTCTTCTATGCCGTTAATTTTTTAAAAATTAAGTATCGAAATGAGTCCTTGGGAATGGCTGATTTTTCTGAAATTCAGGGAGCTGGCAATGTCATAAACATGATTTCGATTTCAGACGTGTTTATGGTTCTTTTGTTTGCTACGCTGCTGCTAATCACATTTTACGTTGTGGTTAGGTTGCTTAGCGAAACGCCTGGCAATCTGGAATACAAAGGAAGCAGAATCACTAAAACTATTCTTATCGGGGGAGTATTGCTTCTCATTTTGTCACCTTTAGTATTTTCAGATGACTTTTCAACCAAGGTTGAAGAAAAAATAGGTAATTCAGAACTAGGATTTTCTTCATCGGCTCAAGCTACGATAAATGGTCCAGTTTGGTATTTTTTTAGAAGTCTAGGAACTGGGAAGCAATTGATGAATCGGCCTGACAACTACAATGAAAAGGCGATGGAATTGATTCAAAGAAAATATACAAAAATTTCTAAGCAAATAAATTTGACAAGGCAACATGAGAATTTAAAAAAACAAACAGTTGTATATTTATTGAGTGAGTCTTTCACGAACCCAGAACGGGTACCGGGACTTGAATTGAAGAAGAAAGTTGTTCCAAACTTAGAAAAAATTCAGAGCCAAAACATAGGGGGGACAATGATTTCTTCAGGGCTTGGTGGCGGAACTGCAAACATAGAATATATGACTTTGACGGGGATGCCTGTTGCAGGATTCAGGCAAAACATAACTACTCCTTATTCCCAGGTTGTACCCACACAAAAGCATGTACCGTCTATTCTGAATTATTTTGATGATACGGAGACCCTTCATCCTTATAATGGATCACTTTACAACAGGCGCAACGCGTATAGAATCATGGGCATGCAAAAATTTATAACGACAGACCAGATAGATTCTAAAGCTGAATCATTTGAGTATAGGGAGAAGCTTAGCGATAAAAGTGACTATATTGATGATAAATCTGCATTTAGAGAATTAGAAAGTCAAATTAGTTCGAGTCGTGATAATCGTAGTCAGTTTATACAGCTGATTACGATGCAAAACCATCTACCATACACTCCTAAAATGTATTCTGGAAAAGCTTATCAAAGTTATGTATCAAACTCACTGCCAGGAAATAAGGTTCAGGAGCAAGTTGAAACATATTTAAACGGAATACATGAGACAGACACACAATTGGGACTCTTGTTGAAGAGGTTGGATACTGTTTTTCGACCAATAACAATGGTTTTTTATGGTGATCATTGGCCAGGTATTTTTACCTTCGTTAATTCAAAAAGTAATGGTGTGATTGAGCATTCCACGGATTATTTTATTTGGCAAAATCAAGCTGCAAAAGATATGAATGGAGCTGAATTAAAGGATAATAACGTTATTTCGCCTGCGTCATTTTCAGCTCAGATGCTAGAGGCAACAAATGTAAAGGTAACACCGTACATGGCATTACAAACGGAAATGCTTAAAAAAGTACCAGCGATTGCTAACTTTACCAGGACTAAGGATGGCTATTTTGAGTTTGTTGATAAGCATGGAAGACTAATAAACGAGCAAGAGTTGACTTCAGATGAAAAATCAATAGTTAATGATTTGAGGCTTGTACAATATGATTCAATTCAAAAAAATGGTTTTCTGACTAAGAATTTCTATTAAGCAAAAATGAATAGAGCACACGAAGTATGTAATTAATGAGAGATAACCTGAACGGAACCCTTCCATAAATGTTTTTCTAACCTCTTTTGAAACAATTTGTTTAGTTATGATAGTCAAATGTTGTTTGTTACACTAGGCTAAGTTAGATTTCAAAATTCGAGTATTTAATCACAACTTTGAATTCGGGAAAACTACTGAATTCAAAGTTGTTCTTTGTTTGAGAATTTTTAATTTGGAAGAATCAAATTTATGTAGATGAGAGATAATTTTTAAGAAATTTGAGGATTTGAGTATTGAAAACTAATAAGGTTTCTATGATTGTTCCGTTTTACAATTCAGCAGCATATATGCAAAAAACGGTACCTACATTTTTGAACCAGACTTATGAAAATATTGAATTTTTGTTTATTGACGATGGGAGTACAGACGATACTGCAAAATTGTTAAAACAAATTGAACTTGAAAATCCCGAAGTTATAGTGATTTCGCAAACGAACCAAGGAAATTCTAGCGCTAGAAACGTCGGCCTTGATGCCGCACGTGGCGAGTTAATAACATTCGTTGATTCTGATGATTACTTGGCTATTGACTACATTAGTACGTTGGTAGCGGGATTTGAGTTAACCGACGATGTGTTTATGAGCGCAGTAGGCTTTAAAGTTATTAGCGAGTATAAGCAGGACGATTTTACACGATTAGTTTCTGACAGTTTGCAAGATTCCGAAGTAGTTACCGGAGAACAAGCGCTTGTTGGATTTTTAACACAAAAGGACAATTTTGATGTGTCGGTTTGGGCTAAAATGTTTAAGGCAGAAGCGTTTGATACCGTGCGATTTACGCAGGGAATTTTATTTGAAGATTTTGACATAATTGTTCGATTATTTGAGCACCATCTAGAGGAAGCGGCCGTGCTGAATAACTCAGTTTTATACGGGTATTACGCACGGGAATCTTCAATTATGCATAGACCGTATGTTTCAACTGAAATAAGTGTAATAGATGTGGTTAACTCAAACGAACAAGTGGCTGCTAATTTGACAGAGCCGGTCGTTCTAGCGAATAGCGCAAAGTCACTTTCAGCATTAGCTGGAGTAATGTTGAAAGCCATAAAAAGTAACAATGGCGCTGCTGTCAAGATTATGGACAGGTTTTTTCGACACCGCAAGGTGCCGCTACACCGAAAAATTTTCAAAACCCAGATTTCAGCCTAAAATGGCGTGATTTCTGGGTGTTTTTGTAGGTGGAACAGGGCTTAGCCCTGACGTCCAGAGAAAACGAGTGATATAGATTGTGAACCGGCCGGATTTCACAAGTTGTAGCGTGCGGTAAATAAGCCTTCACAAGGCGAATTTTTGAAATTCACAAGTGACGGCTTATAAACTGTGTCGTACCGGCTGGTGCCTATAACCGAGATTAAGTAAACCAGACATTGGTCTAGGCGGCCTGAAGCCAATCAGTGCGTGAGTTGATGCGACTATTGTTGTACCAGTTCACATACCACTCGACAGACATCCGGACATCATCAATGGTCCTGTACTCTTCGTGATAAATCATTTCGCGCTTGATG
>ERZ773269.2133-NODE-2133-length-16043-cov-7.399737_pt1 | contig 16043 bp, 20 predicted proteins | sample MGYA00511958_ERZ773269 | MGnify/ENA primary metagenome ERZ773269 (study PRJEB29015, sample SAMEA2737761) | human gut metagenome | biome: human gut; feature: human-associated habitat; material: faeces | place: China | collected 2012 ... | reverse complement strand
GTCGCTTGCAGCGCCATCTCCCTCCGGCCGGAGGGAGTCTTTCCTGTTAGGGGAGGTGTCGCCGCAGGCGACGGAGAGGTCCTGCCGGGCCATCGCTCTATCGTGGAAGCGGTGAGATGGCTCAGTTTGCCGTCACGCTGCCACTGAACTCGCCGCTCACGCTCTCAATGCGCACCATGTACTGCTCCACCAGGCGCTCAGCGGTCTGGGTTGCTTTCCAACCCACGGAGGCACGCTGGTTCAGCGGGTCATCACCATAGCCCAGCTGCTTCACGATGTGCTCAAGGCCGCCGCCCTCCAGCTCAGTGCGGCCGTAGGCGTGTGCCGCGATCACCAGGGTCGCAAACACGGCCAGGCCCGTCGGGCAGCCGTCGCCGGTCCATACCTTTGCCTCGCTGGACTCCACAAACCGGATGTTGCCGATCTTGCCGATCTCGCCCGTGTACATGGCCTCGGGGTCGGTGTACTTGTGCCAGTCCACCCACTTGGGGTCGTTCATCAGGTCATAGGCCACATAGGGATGCACAATGGCCACATAGCTGTCGCCAATGGGGTCGGCGTTCACGGCTTTCAGCATGGCTGCGGCACGCATGCACAGCTTTACGGTCAGCTGGCTGGTCTTGTCCAGGCCTGCACGGCTCACCACAGCGGTCTCCGCACCGTCCGCTGCCACCTTGGGTGCGTACAGCACGTTGGTGCCGCCCACCAGAATATCACGGGTCACGCTGTCCAGAGTGCGGCCCGCCTGGCTGGCCAGAATCTTGGTCGCCTGCAGCACGTTGTTGTCCAGCGCCGTGGTCTTCAGCACGTCGGTAATGGGCACCCAGCCGCCGTACTGGTGCACCTCTGCGGTGATGGTGCTCACTTTCAGGGCCTGGCCGTTGGGGGTCACGCCCTCGGTCAGGGGCGTGGTGGCCTTAGGCAGGCTGTCGTATTTTCGAAATTCAATGGTCTTGCCGCCATTGGCCGGGATGGGGTACGGGTCGCCAAACTGGTTGTGCACCAGTGCAGGCTCTGCCTGGTCCAGCAGCCGCTTCTCGTAGTAGGTCTTCATCTCGGCGGTCAGGCCGCTGCTGCCCGTGGTGTTCTGCAGCTGGGTGCTTGCATCCGCAAACAGCTGCAGGTCGAACATCATGTTCTTCATTTTCATTTTGTCATCCTCCTGTAAAAGAATTAAAAAGTCACTACCTGGCCGCGCAGCGCTGCCCGTTCCAGCTGCTCCCGCTCTTTTCGGGTCAGAGCGTTCACGTCGGTGTGGGTCTGGGCCGCGCCGCCGGGGCGGGTGCCGTTTTCACCGGGCCGGGTGCCCCGCTGGCGGATGCGTTCGGTCACGCCGTCCTCCACCTGCTTGGCCGTCCGGCTCTCGTTCTGGGCCATGATCTGGTCAAAGTACACAGCCCGGTATGCGTTGGACATCGAGACACCCAGACGCATCAGATTTGCGATCTCCGGGTTTGCCAGCGTCTGTTCCAGGTCAAACTCCGGGTACTGGGCTTTCAGCTGCTGGGCTTCCCGGTCCCACTCTGCATGGATACGGTCGATTTCCACCTGCCGCTGGGCCGCTTTCCGCTGGTCTTCCGCAAACTTTTCTGCGGCGGTCAGGCGTTTGTTCTCACTCTCCAGCTTGTCCATCTGCCGGGCGGTCGCTACGCTGACGCCCTTTTCCATGGCCAGCTTTTCAAAGTAGGCCTCGTCTTTCACCCGGCCGTTCTTCACGGCCTCGGTCAGCGCTTCCATGTCCTCCACGCCGTAGGCTTCGTGCAGCGCGTCCAGCAAGCCTCTCATCTGGGGGCTGTTTTCCAAAAGCTGTGCCGCCCGCTCCACCGCCTGCTGCATCAGCTCCTCGCTCTCGGCCTTGTATTCCCCCTGCATCAGCTCCCGGAACGCCTTTTTGTGCTCCTCCGGCGTCATCTGGGCCTTTTCTTTGCCCTCGCTGCCGTCACCCTCACCCGCAGGGCCATCACTCTCACGCCCTGCAGAACTTTCCTCGTCCTGCTCAGAGTTGTCCGTCTTGCCAAGGGTTCCCCCTTTGGGGGAGCTGTTGCCGTCAGGCGACTGAGAGGGCAAGCCCGCTCCTCGGGAGCCCGTCCGTTTCAGCACCCCACTGCACCGGGCAAGCCGCTCCTCCGCCGGGCTCATGGCCGGTTCCACAATGCCGCTGCCGCCCTCGGCCCCGGCATCTCCGGCGCTGCCGCTGTCTCCGCCGTCACCAAAAAGCTGTAAATTCACCATTTTCTCCTGGCCATCCTTACTCTTGTCCACAAAGTGCACGTGATCCGGGTATCGCTCTGCCAGCAGTGCCAGGCCGTTCTTGGCAAACTCTATAGCCGCCAGGTCACTCTCGCAAATATTACCTGTCAGCTTTACCGAGACGCGGGGGCCTGTGGGCTCCCGGTAAGCACAGCAGTCAGCTTCTTCACAGCCTGCCAGCATATACACCAGTGTCTCCATCAGCATGGATGCCCCGGCACACACAATGTCCTGCCCGGCAGGGGCATAACCCGCGTGGCCGTATGCTTCCAGTCTCCGCATCCGCTCCCCCGTGGGCATGTCAAATTCCACATATTCCGCGTAGATCATCTATTGTTCTCCTTTCACTCTTCTTGGCTCCCACTTTGGGGGAGCTGTCGCCGTCAGGCGACTGAGAGGGCTATCTATTCGGGTTGTTCACATTCATGGCTCTTCTGGCTGCCTGGGTGGCCAGGCTGCTGTCTGCCTCGCCCACCGCAGCTCCCAGGCCGTTGGTGATCGTCTTCTCGTCGGTGGTCCCGCCGCTGCCGCCGCCTGCACTGCCCGCAGCCTGAGCTGCCGCTCCGGCCGCAGCGCTCATGTTCGTTCCGTTCTGCATGTCAATGATGGCACTCAGCTTCTGCAGCTGCTCCATGGCCTGCTGCAATTGCTGGTAAAGGGTGCCGTTCTGCTGCACCCGCTCCCGCACTTTTTCAATGCCCTCAAAGTCCATCATGTCCAGCATGGCCAGTGCTGCATCCGCATTGGCCGGGGCAAAAAGCCCCATCTGGTAGCATTCTTTCGCCGTCTCGTTCTGGGAAAGGCGGCTGAACGTGCTCTTCTTTGCCGCGCATACCGTAATGTCAAACACCGGCTCATGGGCTCCCAGCTCTACGCCGCCCACCATCTGGGGCTGAGTCGGCCGCAGCATCTGGCCGGAAAATTCCACATACTCCGTCCCGCCGTTGGCCCCCGTAATGCGGTAAACGCGGCTCTCGTCGTAAAACTGCCGCATCAGGTCCAGGATCAGGTAACACTCTTTGGTAAATGCCCGGTAGGTGCTTTTCAGCATGTCTCGGCTGAGCTTTGAGCCTGCCTCCTGCAGCGCCGCAATGGCGGAAGCCGCCGTCAGGCCGCTGGTGGTTCCGCCCTGGCTCACGTCCCGGTTGCCGCTGATCTCTTTCAGCTCCGCCACCCGGGCGTCCCGGTAGCTGATGCAGTTGCCCGAGAGCACCGGCGTCTGCAACGGCGAAAAGCTCTCTTCGTTCACCCGGCCCACCGTGTGCACAATGTCCTTGGAAAGGTCCGCCAGCTCCTCCTCGTTCACCCCCGCCGTGTCGCTCACCAGATAGCGGGTCTTGGCCGCTATCTTGATGTTCTCATCCATGGCCGCGTTCATCTCGTCGATGCTGGTGGCCGTGTCTTTCATCACGTCGATGTACCCAAACCCCGCCGGGCTGTCCTCTTCCACAAACAGCGGGTCAAACACAAAGGGGTATTTGCCGTGGTCGTAAAAGCCCCGCTCCGCGTACTCCGGGTCGTTCTCGCTGGCGTACAGCACCACGCCGTTGCAGAACTTGCAGTAATGCAGCACCGTGCGCCCCTCGCCAACGGCCTTTTTGTAGTACCAGTCCACCACCACGCTCTTGTCGCTGGTGTCAATGCTCTCATCATGGATGTATCGGGAGGTCGTCAGGCTCTCGCCCATGTGCCCCTCCAGCTGGGGCCACTGGGCTGCCAGCTGGTCATTGTTCGCCAGTGCCAGGCTGAACAGGTTCGGGCTGTCCTGGATGTCGGTCACGCCCGGCTCCCAGTACAGCATCAAAAGGTCCATGCTCTTGATGGCAATGTCCCCCACGCCGCCCCGCAGCGCCGGGTCCCAAAAGACCCCCTTGACACCGGTGCCCTGCTTGAGCTTGCGCCACCAGGTGTCACTGTAGACCTCCTCATAGTCCGCCTGTTCCAGCAAAACCGGGAAGATTTTGGAGAGTACCTTGGCCGTCTCCTCGTCGTCCGCCGCCCGGGGCAGGATGTTGGGCTCCGGGTAGTTGTCCATGGCGTCGGCGTGTTTGTTCGCAATGGAGTTGAACAGCCAGCCGCTTGCGGGCTTCGGCTTGCCCTCCATCATGTTGTTCTTGTAGCTGCGCCAGTGCTGCATCCGGAACCACTGTTCATTCTCAATGATCCGCTGGTCCAGCGCCGCCTTTCCCGCCTTGTATTTCTCCAAAAGCTGCTGCGCCTTGGCCACCTCCTCGGTGCCAATGGCCTGCCGCTCTGTCGTCAAAACATCTTCAAATTCCAATTTCAACCCTCCTGCCCTCTGTCGCAGGGCCTACGCTCTTACGACTGTTAGCATCCAAGCGGTCTGGTGCCGTGTTCCGGCCTGCCAAGGGCTCCCCTTAGTAGGGGAGCTGTCGAGCGAATGCGAGACTGAGAGGTTCTGCCGGGCTATCGCTCTGAGATAAAACCTCTCACCGCTCCATCCCACTTCGTGGGCGTGTCGCAGAGCTCTCCTGCAAAGGAGAGCCAGGTAGATGAGAGGTTAAACTCTCATAAACTTTGCCGGGCTCTGGTCCAGCGGGTCGTCCCGCAGCGGCTCCGGCTTTGCCGTCTTCCGTGGGCTGAGGGGATTCTCCATCAGCACATAGCGGCACTCGTCGTAAATGTGGTCTTCCTGGGTGGTGTCAATGTCTTCCACATTGCTCTCGCTGTATACCAGGTTCGGGATGGTCCGGATGAAATGCTTGCAGGTGTCAAACACCTGGAACATCGGCCGCCCGTCCTCCCCAAAGGCGAAACGGTAGTGGAACTGCATCTTGCCCGCAAGCCGGGTGTGGTCGCCGGGCATCCAGTGCAAAAAGTTGGGGCTTTTCTCCTGCATGTCCGCAATGCTCTCCCCGCGGCTCTCGTCAAAGATTGCCGGGTCCGCCACGCCCAGGATCACTCGTCCTTTCAGCATCGGGTCGTTCTGTTCGGCTTCCCGGATCCGCCGGGCCTGCTCCACCGGGTCAATGCGCAGGCCCTCGTTGGGTGTGCCCGTGCAGCCGTAGAGCTCCTTGATCCGGTACAGCCGCCCCTCTTCGTCGGCCGCATACCATCCAACGGAAAAGGGCTTCGAGAATCCAAAGTCGTACCCGCGCCATATCTTCCAGTGTGCCGGGATCCGGAACGGCCGGATCACATGGGTCCACCGCTGGTCGTCGTAATGGGCCGGGTCGTTCCGCCATTCGGTGAACACCTGCCCACTAAAGCTGTCCCAGTTGCCGTATAGCAGCGCCTGCCTTTCCGCTTCCGGCAGGCTGGCCAGCGTCCCGATGTATCCCGGGTCGTTTTCCATCAGCGCCGGGTTGTCAAATACCGTTGACGGGATAAAAATGCGGGTCCGCCGTCGGGTAATCTCTTTCCCGTCCGGGGTCTTTACGTTCACCAGCTGCACCATTCGGGTTCCCGGTGGGGCCGGGCTGATGAACCGCGCCTTGACCCAGCCGTGGCCCACCCCGCCGGGGTTTGCTGTAGCCCGCATGTACACCCGGGTGCCCGGGCCGTTGGGGCGGTTGCGGCTCATCACATAGCTGTATTCGTCCCAGGTGAAATGGGTCAGCTCGTCCACCCCGATAAAATCAAAGGCTTTGCCCTGGTAGTTGTACTTGTCCTGTGCGTGGTGCAAACTGCCAAAATAGATTTTTGCCCCGCTGGGGAATGTCCAGCAGTGGGCGCTGCCGTTGTACCGCGCTTTCGGGAAAACGGGTCTGTAATATCGCATGGTCTTGTCAATGAGCTCCGAGAGCTGCGGATAGGTCTTGCGCAGGATCAGTGCTCTGTAATGCGGGGTGTTCACCTGCCGCAGCGCCTCGATCACCAGCGCGTCGCTCTTTCCGCCGCCCGCTGCCCCGCCGTATAACGCTTCGTCCTCGGTGCGGGACATAAAGACCAGCTGCCGCGGCTGTGGGCTCCAAATGATCTGCCTGTTTTTCATATTGCTCACCTACCCTCTGTCGCAAGGCCCGGCCTTTTTTGTCAGTTTGTACCCATGCTGTCTGGTGCTGTTGCCCGGCCTGCCAAGGGTCGTCCTCCCTCTGTCGCTTGCAGCGACATCTCCCTCCGGCCGGAGGGAGTCTGTCCTGTCAGGGGAGCTGGCGCGTCAGCGCCTGAGAGGTCCTGCCGGACCAGTGCTCTAAACTTCCACCACGATTTCCTTTTCGTCGGCATCTTTTTCCGCCCCGATCTCCACCATCGGCGGGCTGTTTTTCTCGCCAAGGCCATTGTCCCCGGGCAGCATGGCTGCGGCCCGCTCGGCCACGGTCATCAGCACCTTGGTCATGTTGGCCGCGTCCTTGTCGGTCATGGTTCGCCCCTCGTACCGTTCCAGCTGCCGGGCCAGCAGCTTTTCCTCGTCGGGGTCCAGCTGGCGGTCATAGCTGCCCTGGCTGGCATATACCACCAGCCCCACCTCGGCTGCGTCCGCCAGGGCTTCGTCCTCGCTTTTCAGCAGGGTCCCAATGGCAAAATCCCGGGCCCGAGCAGCCTCGTCCAGCCTTGCGTGCAGCTTCTGGCTCACCTGTGCGGCCCGCCGGTTTTCTTCCACCCGGCTCTGCAAATAGCTCACCTGGGCCCGGGTGCCAAGGCTGGCCCGCAGTGCGATCTCCCGCGCCGCTGCCCGCCTCTCCTCGGCCCATACGTCATCCCGCTTGGCTTCTTCCGCCACCCAGGTGCGGATGGTGCTCTCCGGTACGCCGTACCGCCGTGCCACCGCACAGATGGAGTTTGTGGTCAGCATGGCCATCACCACCTCGGCCCGGAACTTGGGCGGGTACTTCCGGCCCCGCTGCCGCCCGGGCACCGTGTTTTTGCAGTACGCCCGTTTCTTTTCAGCCATTGCCACACCTCCCCTCTGTCGCAAGGCCCTCTCTTTTGCGTCTGCTTGCACCCATGCGGTCTGGTGCCGCAGGCGACTGAGAGGTTTTCTTTCCCTCAGCCTATCACAAACCTCAGCGCAAAAATACTGCGTACTTTTTGGCAGCACAAAAAGGCCGGACGCTCATTCATCCAGCCTTTATTCGCCGCAGCAAAATTTACAGCAGCCCCCGCCGGGCAGCCGCAATGGCCACGGTGCTCAACGCCTCCAGCTCCTTGCGGTAGTAGGTCGTCCGGCAGACGTACAACTCCGGGATCACCCGCTCCTCCGGCTGGTCTTCCAGATACCGCAGCCGCAAAAGCCTGGCACATACCGGGTCTGCCTGGTCGTAGTAGGCCAGCGTCTCCTCCACCACCTCGCGCCAGGCTTCCGGGGTTGCTTCACAGGCCCCGCGGCCATACTGCCGCAGCGCCTTTCGCACCGTCTTCTTCTGCCCTCTGGTCACCTGCTCACCTCCGGCTATTTAACGTGCACAAGAATATCCCGCGCGTTTCTCGCGCAAAATTCTGGTACTCTGTCTGTCAGGTGCGAACTTTCGCACCATCACCACATAGCAGCGCAGATCATCGGCATCCCAGCCGTCTTTCGGCTCTGCCGGGCCCTCTGGCTCCGGCACCACACAACGCACAAATTTCCACCCCGGGTATTTCTGCTCCCACCAATAGGCGCTGTCCCGGCACTCGGTGCAGCCCACGCGCAGCTGCTTGCGGCTCCATCGGGTGTCGTTGGGCACCTGCTCCTCCGGCTGGATCAGGTTTCGGCTCTCGTACCAGCACAGGGCGCTGTGCTTGCAAAAGTAGGTGATGAGATCATCCAGCCGATTCTGCAGGTTCAGGCGGTCGGCGTTGGCCGTGCCCAGCGGCTCATAGCTTCCGTCCGGCTGCCGCAGCGCCCACTTGTCCTCCAGCATCTGCCGGAACTGGGCATTCTGCCGCATGGTCAACCCAGCACACTCCACCAGAATGTGGTGGTGGAACCGCCCCGCCTTTCGTCCGCAGGCCGTCAGCCCCATGAACCGGATGTCTGCTTTTTTCACGTCAAACGCCTTGCACGCGGCCAGCACCACCCGCCGCATCCAGTTGCGCAGATCTTTCTTGGCCTGCTCCCAGTCCTCCGGGAGATATCCGTCCTCGTAGGTCAGCGTCACGTTGAACCCCAGCACCGTAAAATTGGCATTGGCCTTTTGCACCCGGTAGCGCCGCGCGTGCTCCGCGTTCCGGCGGCGCTGGCGCTCTGTGCTGGGCCTGCCTTTCTTCCGGCGCTTGGCTGCGTGCTCCTCCGGGGTGATGGCATACAGGTCCACCTCCATGTACTCTTTCCCGCATAGAGTCCGCTTCTCTCTGGTGTAGGTTCTTCGCATCCCGGTACCCTCCTGCTGGCGTGTCGTTGCTGGCGTTCTTTCTTTATCCCGGTTCCCACCGTCATAGAAATAACGGGTATACTAGCTCCCCCAAGCGCCCGCCCGGACGCTTTTTATAAATAGGTACTTATGAAATGTAACGGATACGGTGGACGTATTCGGTCCATCGTATCCGTTGCCTTTCATAATAAGATCACGGTTCTGCCGGCTTTCCCATGGCACTCCACTGCCCATAGGTCAGCTCTCGCTTGCCCTGCTTTTTGGCCTTTCGGTTGTAAACCAGCAGGTCATGCACGTCCCACTGTAAAGCCGTTGGGTGAGAAATTCCCCGCAGCGGCTCCGCTTTCCGGTGCACGGCAGCCTTTCGCTTTGGCTGCAATTCCCGCATCTCGCTCACCCGTGTCATCCGGGCCACCCCCAGTCTGTCGTTTACTCCGCCCTTGTTGTAGCAGGAGTAGATGCTGGTCTCGCTGCCAAACAGCCCGCTCTCCACCAGCTCCCAGGCCGTGCCGCGGCCCAGCAGCTTGTCCCGTGCATCATAGCAGCTGTAAATGTACATGCTCCGCAGCGCTTTCTGCGGCGTGGTCATTACAAAGGTCTTCACTACTTTTTCCCGCTCAATGCGGTATTTCCGGGGCTTCTTGCACTCCCGGTTCTTGCGGTAGCTGGTCGATAGAACCCCCGCATCCCGGAACAGCCCCAGCCCCACCAGCTTTGCCGCGTCCCCTTTGGCCACCAGTGCCCCGCTCTTAGCATCGTAAATGCTGTAGATGTATCTGCACCCCATGGTCAAACCCTCCTGCGGAACGCTTCGCCCACGGCTGCGTCCCGCACGGCAGCCATTTTCCGGTCCATGGCAGAGGCGTCAAATACATTCAGCACCTTGGCGCAGCTCTTCCGGCCCGTCGCCGCCAGGGCTGCACGTTTTAAAAATTCCACTTCCTGTGCATGGTAGTGCTGGCGCTGGGCGGCCAGCTCCTTGCTGTCCTCCACGTCCTCCACCACAATGTCGTCGGTTTTCAGGGCGTCGCAGGCACATTTCCGCATCCGCTCCATCGCCACGTCAATGCCATCCTCTTTTCCCCAGGTGTTCATCTGGTCGTAGTTGTGCCGCATCTCATCGTATAGGCGGTTCAGCCGGTCCGGGCCAAACCCCAGCACTTCCATGCAGGCCCTGGCGTGCAGTTGCCAGGCCATGGTCGCGGCCCGGTCCCCCACGATCTTGAGCTGCTGCTCCCTGCGGTTCCGTGCCGCCCGCAATGCAGGCACCCGGAATTCCCGCGGCACACTTTCCGGCAGTGCCTCCGCCCGCATCCGCCGGGCTTTTTCGGTCGAGGGCATTCCCCGCTCGTTGGGCTGCATCATAACGGCCATGCTCTGCTCGGCCAGCATCCGCTGGCGGTTGTTCACCCGGTTCAGCCGCTCCCGGCCAATGCCAAACAGCTCATGCAGCGCAATGGTGATGCACCACCCCGTCAGCTCTGCCACGCTGGTCCGTGTCACGTCCAGCTCGTCTTCCAGGTTCATTCTCCGTCCCATTTGTTTTCTCCTTACCAGCCGTAAAACGTCCGGGCCAGTTTTTCAAACTGCTCCAGCGTCACATTCTTGTCCCGGCTCGCCTGTACCATCAGGTCATGGGCAGGGGTCTCCAGGCGGTCCCGGGCCTTTTCCTGCTTCCAGTCCAGCTCTTTGATCCGCCGGTCAAGCTCGCTCTCGTACTCTTCAAACGTCATTCCGGTATCGTTCCTCCTCTCCCACCAGCCCCAGTAGCTGCGCCCGGCACCGGGTCAGGCGGCAGTACAGCAGGTTGATGCCGTCCATCCGCAGCTCGCCGGGCAGCTTGTCCAGCACCACCTTGCTCTCCAGCACCGCGTTCTGGATGGCCAGCCCCTTTTCCATCAGCTCGATCCACAGCTCCGTTTCCTCCGGGCTCATCCCCGCCCGGGCCTGATTTTTAGCTTCGTCCATGTCGTTCTCCTACGCGTCTTTTTGATTCGTCCAGTAGTCCGGCTCCTCCATGCGGGCATGGCTGCGGTTGACCTTGCCATACCGCTGGCGCCGCCGGGCTGCTATTTTTCCTCTACTCTTGGCTCCCCTGATAGGGGAGCTCCGCAAGGCGCTGGCGTCAGCCAGACCAAAGCGGTGAGAGGTTTCATCCCAGCGGCAGTACAGATACAGCCCCAAGCCAAACAACCCGCAGAGCATCAGCCCGCTCATAGCCGGGGCTCTGGCAGCTGCCTTGCCAATGTCCAGGCCCATCCAGTGCACCAGCATCCAGTTGGCCACAGCTTCCAGTACATCCAGCAGCCAGCACCCGGCCACTGCCCCTGCGATCATCCCGCCCAGCACCGCCAGCCGCATTTTTGCCCGCTTTCTCATAATTACTCCTTTACTCTTGACTCCCCTGATGGGGGAGCTATCGAACCGCGCCGCCAAAGGCGGACGGTGAGATTGAGAGGTTTTCCTTGCGGTTCTCTCTTTCTTATGTTAAACTTGTGGTGATAGGCCGTCTCAACCTGTCACTCTAAGGCTCGTCCGTGTTCCAGCACGGGCGGGCTTTTCTTTTTCCCTCCGGGTTTTGCGTGCATCTTTCTGCTCCGGCGGATGCTCCTCTAACTCTTTCTGCCATGCCAGTGCAGCATTCTTGTCAATGCGCCACAGCCGCGGCCCCTCCTTGTGGGCAGGCAGCTGGCCGCTGCGGCACATCTTCTGCACTGTCTTCTGGTCAATGCCCATCAGGGCGCTGTACTCTTTCGGGGTCAGAAACGCAGGCAGTTGCCGTGCGTCCCAGATTTTCGCCTTTTTCACTGACTCTCACCTCTCTTCAACTTCTTTTTTCCAGTTCAACCACACGCATTCCAATCAGACGTCTCGGGTTGTCCCGGTAAGATTTCCTCATCTCTTTCAAAAGTCGGTTCGCCCCCGTCCGGCTTGATCTGCACCCATAACAAACCCACTTGTTTCTTGCCCCCATTTTTGACGGAGCCACCACAGCATGGGTATAAACCTTTGTCTTTGATGTCCGGATCAGTTCCCCGTCATAGTAGAACTTCATGATTTTGATTTCAGGTGTATGCTCACTCCTCGGAATTGGTACGCAGTGCCCCCGGAAGCTGCGCAAATTGACTGTAGTACGGCATTCCTCGCACTTCTCACATTCTGAGCACTTCATCTCGCTCACTCCTCCTCAAGCTCTCCATCTTCCAAGGGCAGGGTCCCTGTCTTGAACAGGTGTTCCGCGGCTTCCTCCCACTCCTCATCGGTGGGTTCATAGTACGGATCAATGATTGCTCCCTCGGTTTCTTCTAAGTAGTCAATGACTATCTCCCGGGTAACCGTGAGGTGACCTGTGTAGCAGTATTTTCTTGTTTCTTCTGACATTGTTACATCTCCTTATACAATTTTCTTTTCGTCAGTACCTGAGCCGATTCCAAACAATTGATTCGGAGTCATTCCCAAAGCCTTGCAGATTGGCACAACATCATCAGAGGTCATGCGTTTTCGTCCTTTCAGCATTGCATTAAACTGCTTCGGTGAATATCCAGCTGCTCTTGCAACTGCCGATTGCTTCAAGCATTTTTCCTCGATTGCTTTATAAATGATCTCCGTGACGTCCACTCTATATATCTCCTTTCTGTCCAAGTTTCTTGGACATTTTTAAAATAGCACAAGAATCTTGTCTTGTCAACATCAATGTACAATTTTCTTGTACTTTCATCTTGACTTTTGAAGATTCTCACTTTATACTGAAATCCAGAGATACTTTTTAGGAGGTGACGTTTATGTCCTTTGCGAGCCGCCTCAAGCAGGCACGAGAAAACGCTGGTTTTACACAGCAGGAGCTTGCCAAAGCTCTTGGTGTCACTAAAAGCGCCATAGGTAATTATGAGAATGGCGTCAGCAGTCCAAAGTGGGATGTCCTCCTTAAAATTTTTGACATTCTTCATGTTGAGCCAAATTTCTTGTACCAGGATAGTTTTGACCTTACAAAAAAATATCCCGTTACTCTCACGCCCAAACAAGCTGATCTCATCGCTTTTTTCAATTTGCTCAATGCAGCTGGACAGAACAAGGTCATTGACTATGCAAAGGACCTTGTTTCGACAGGTCACTATAACCTTACAGAGTACTCCGCAGATGAAAAAGCCGTTATAGATTCTTTTCGTGCCGCTTATAAAGAAGCCCTTGAAAATGGCACCAATAAAGTCCCTTCAAAAGGAGCAAAAGATGCAGGATGGTCGGTCCACACTTATAGTCACCCTTCCACTGATGGTTTTCCTACTCTTACCTTTCTTATCGACAACCAGCCTGAACCCACATCAGAAGCAGCATCTTCCATTAAGACCAAAACTAAAACTAAATAACCGCTCTGGCTTTTACCAAAGCGGTTAAGTTGTATAAGGAGGCATTATGTTTTCAGATTACGAGCCATTCGACCACAAGGGGAGCCTTTCCCCAGAAGATTCCAAACAATATCTCACTGAGCTTGAAGAGCTCCAAAAAATAAGCGACGCCTTTGAGCACACCCACGACGAGGAAAAATTCTGGGCAATGTACAACCACGCTTCCCGTCTTTCCAGTGAACTGGTCTATTTTAAGGAATCCTTGAACTCTTGCCAGGCTGAGCTTGAAACCGAAAAAATTCATTCTTGTCAACTTGATGTCAGCCGTGTCCATGGCGCTCTAATTTTTGCCAGCCTAGCCGTTGCTGCTTTCATCGCTTTCGTGCTTCCCTGCCCGCTTTTTATCGCTGTGACCGGAATCGTTGGCATCTCTGTGCTCTCTTTTGTCCTCTGGTTCGTAGCTTTTGGTATCGTACAGATACTTTATAGCCATCACCCGAAAATGTATGAGATGCACGAAAAAGAAGATAAGACTTCTTTTGCCGCAGCACTCGCTGCCCCTGTCATTCTTGCAGCCTCTTGTCAGCTCATCAAATTTTTTGCACAAAAATAACACCACCTGCGGGGTTGGTAAACTAAAAGGCTCCTGTGTATCGCTACACAAGAGCCCCAATTCAAGATATTGATTTTAAAATTCAAGAAACACTAGATGTGGCGTTGACCAAACCCGGGGTATTCGCGTATAATATCTATATGATACAGACCCCGCCACGCCTCTCTACGATGCGTACCATGGCGGGGTCGCTTTTTTTGTATAAGGATGTTAACTTTATGAAAGATTTAAAAAAGCATCTGTCTTTATCCGAGCAAGTCGCCCTCATGGTTTCCCGAGGTTTGATTGTCGCTGATACCAGCGAGGCTCAAAACCTCCTGTTCCATGTGAATTATTATCGTCTTTCTGGTTATTTGCACGGTTTCAAGCAGCCTGACGGAGTAAACTACATTCCCCAGACTACTCTCGCCCAAATTCAAACCCTTTATGACTTTGATCGTAAATTCACTCGCATCCTTATGTTCGCAATGGAAGATATCGAGGAAACATTTAAAACGCGGCTTTCCTATGCCCTCACTTCTGCTTTTCCCGATGATCCTCTAGTCTATTTGAATCCAGAAATCTACCGTGATAAAGAAGATTTCGAGCGCTTCAAACGACACTTCCAGGAAGAATTTAAAAACAACAAAAAGCTTCCATTTATTAAACACCATATCCAAGAATATGACGGTCAGCTTCCCATGTGGGTTGCTGTCGAAATTCTGACTATGGGCAATCTCTCTGCACTATATCGAAATCTTCTTCCAAAATATCAGAAAAAACTTGCCCATTATTACTACACAGGCCCAGAACAGCTTGAGAATTGGATCAAAAATCTGACCTATACCAGAAATCACCTTGCCCATTATATGCGTATCTATGATTTCAACTTTGGTCGTTCTCCAAAACAGTGTAGCCATCATCATCTTTACAAAAAGGCAAGCAACAGAATCTTTGACCAAATTTATATTATGTCCTTTATGTATTCTACTCCGTCTGAGTGGAACAATTATGTGCTCCCCGAAATTGCCGCGCTCCTCGAAAATTATTCAGAATACGTTCATCTGTCTGCCCTTGGCTTTCCGGATAACTGGCAGGAAATTTTAACAATTCGTCAATAAAGAAAACCCCGGCAGCCTGTACGATAAGCTGCCGGGGCCTCCGTGCGTAATTGGTACTTTGGTAGTCAAGGAGAAGCAAATCATGGAAAACTCGCCTGCTGACAATGGTATTATACCACATCAGCTCGCCGCAGACTGAAAGGAGCTGAAATTTTTATGGCACGCAATAAGAAAAACGCCGATGGTCGTTACCGTTACCGGGTCTATCTCGGCAAAAACGAAGACGGCAGCAAAAAATTCAAGTCGTTCTACGGCTCCACTGAGCGGGAAGCCAAGGCCGCTGCGGCTGCCTATCGTACCGCCATCGGGCAGGGCCTCGATCCAGAACAGTCCAAGGCCACACTGGGCGATCTATACGCAAATCTCATTGCTGTCAAAAAAGCTAAAGGCGTTAGCCAGAAGAGCCTTGACCGTTATGAAGATCAGTGCAACAACTGGGGCGAGTTGAAAGATAACCCCGCCGGGGAACTCAAGGCCGCCGACTTTCAGCGTGTTCTCAATACGCTGGCAGACTGGCATGATGGCAAGCCTCCCCTGTCTCACTATACGCTGTCCAATCTGCGCTCCAGTGCCAAGGCCGTCTATGATCTGGCCATTCCGGAAGTCGTTCTCTATAATCCGCTCATTAAGACTACAACGCCCGCAGGGACCCCTCCAGAGCCCCGTGAGCCCATTTCAGAAGAGCAGCAGCGCTGGATTCGGGAAACACCTCACGCTGCACAACGGGCCGCTATGCTTCTGCTTTACTCAGGTCTGCGCCGTGGGGAGGCCACCGCCCTCACCTGGGCCGACGTGGACCTCAAGGATGCTACCATCACAGTCAGCAAGGGCTATGACTTCCCGGATAAAAAATCCAAGAACCCCAAAACACCTGCGGGTGTCCGGGTGGTCAGCATCCCCAAAATTTTGGTAGACTACCTAAAGACCCAGAAAGATGGCTGCATGTATGTGCTGCACAGCTCCAAAGGTGAGCGCATGACAGAGCAGGGCTGGAAACGAATGTGGGAGAGCTACATGCGGGATCTGAACGTCAAGTACGGCTATGATGGCCAGCAGAACAAGAATCGTCCCGGTGGTCTGCCCATGGCCATCGAGACATTCACCCCTCACCAGCTCCGCCACACGTTCTGCACCCTCATGTATTTTGCCGGTGTGGACGTCCTCACTGCCCGCGACCAGATGGGCCACAAGGACATCAGCGTCACGCTGGGCATCTACACCGCCCTTGATAAAAAATTCAAGAAAAAGAAGATCAACCGCCTGGACGCCTACCTCAAAAAGGCCACCTAAAAATTTTTCAAGCTGTTCCCCAGCTTTTTTCTTTCGGCTTTTTGAGCCACCTGTTGAGCCACCTCTTGAAGATTTTTAAGGGAATTTAAGGGTAATTAAGGCTTAACTGTCCATTTCGCCGTCCTGTCCCTGATAAATAAAAATCCCCGAAAACTGGCTTCACAAACCAACTTTCAGGGATTTCTTTTTGGAG